>CEWG01039304.1_pt1 | contig 10497 bp, 13 predicted proteins | sample 361411 | NCBI WGS metagenome assembly CEWG01 (sample SAMEA2622173, study PRJEB7988) | marine metagenome | biome: marine biome (ENVO:00000447); feature: surface water layer (ENVO:00002042); material: "saline water (ENVO:00002010), including plankton (ENVO:xxxxxxxx)" | depth 5 m | reverse complement strand
AATCGTGGTTTGTCGCAACTCATAGAAATAGATCCAACAATGAAACTCACGGACTATCCAGAAGAGGACTCCGCTACTTCGGAACTTTTGTGCAGAGGAGATGTGTTGGGAGTGACCCAAGCGGAAAGTCCTGCCATGAGGAGACTGTTCAGAGCGATACAACCAAAAAGTAGAAAAGACTGTGTATTCGGAACAGCACTGATAAGGCCCGTGGCAATATCAGGAAGAAAGAAAGCAACTATGTTTCATGACTGGAGCAAGGAACGTATGAGTGACACAATAGTGTACGAGGACGATGCCATAGATAGAATATCAGAAGTTCTGGACATAGACAAATACGAAGCAGACATGTATCGCAGAGCGTTTGCCAAAAAGAATGAAGAAAAAATAATGGAGTTCATTTCGAGACTAGGAAATCATCCACGCAAGGACGAAATTATCGCAATGTTACAATCCTTGTCTGGCTTTGGACTTTGTAGAGCCCACGCTGTGAATCTAGGTAGACTGATATGGGCACTGGCATACCAGAAAGCACACAATCCGGAAAAGTTTTGGAAGTCATGTTTAAAACACTGTCAAGGATCCTACAAACGTTGGGTGTACAGAACAGAAGCAAAACGTGTTGGCATAGAAGTTGTTACACCTAGCAAGTCCGACAAGTGGGACACTCCTGAGTTTCAATATAGAAAATATGGTTGGTGGAGTCACAAGGACTTCATGCCTGGCATGTATGTGAAAGAACTTTATCTCGACAAAGTGGAGTTTGCAGGAATGATTGCCAACGGTAGGGTGTTTCGAGGTGACAAAGGTAGATACGTAACTTTTCTAACACTAGGTGTTGGTAATGGACAATACATTGATGTAACAATAAAGAAAGCATTTGCATACAGTGATCATGATGTAATATGGGGACAAGGCACCATAAGACATTCGAATAATTCAGACTACGTGGAGTGCTACGACTCCAAAGGATTCAGGCTAGAAAAATACGTCAATAACTAGTATAATACTAGCATGAGCAACCTAACAGTAATATTACCTGCGGCCGGTAAGGGAACAAGATTGAACCTGCCGTATCCGAAAGAGATATTACGACTTAACAACGAAGAAGCATTAATTGATCATTCGTTTAACTTTTTCAGAGACTACGGTCGAAAAAATGTAGAGTTTGTTGTAATCATAAACGAGAATAAACCAGAACTATTGTCGTACCTATCAAAGTACAAAGACAGATACAACATCACTTTCACATATCAAAATCCAAACGAACACGAATACACAGGCGCCATCAAGAGTGCAAGTCATTTATTTGGAGAACACAATTTAGTATTATTACCTGATACAATAATGACGTTAGCGCCTAGTTCTGATTTATACGATTTAACTAATTCGTCATTGACGGAAACAGGATTTACATTCTTATATAAAAAAGAAAAAGATCCCGAAGTATTGAAAACTAAAGGTGCATTAGCAGTTAATGAGGACGACCTCATCACAGCATATGAAGATAAGCCACAGGATGGACTCCAAAAATTTAATGCGTTCTGGTGTGCGTTTGCATTTAGAAGAAGAACATTTAATCAATGTATCTCATTCATGGAGAAGTCAACATTAAGGCAAAAAGTAAACCAGGAAGAAATAAAGGACACACCAATTTACAAATCAAAAGGCATTCCTGTGCAGGATTACAGAGACTTAGGTACATGGAAAGAAATAAGAAGGATGTTACTCAATGAAGAAAATAATAACTGATTGTGATGGCGTCCTACTTGATTGGGCGTTTGCATTTGATGTGTGGATGAGAGAGCAAGGTTACTTCCGTTTGCCAAATACAGATCATTTCTTTTCACAGGCAAAAAGATATGGTATAGATGAAAAAGAAGCATTTGATCAGATCAATATGTTTAACCAGACCGGTGCTTTGGGTTTCATACCCGCTTACAAAGACAGTGTGGAGTATGTTACGAAACTTGCAAATGAAGGTTGGCGGTTCGATGTTATTACAATGATAGGCAAAGACAAATACGCTCACCGATTACGTAGAATTAATCTGCAACATTTATTTGGAGATGTATTTGACAACATCTATTGCTCAGGAGAATTCACCGAATCTAAAAAAGGTGTGTTAGAGAAATATAAAGATAGCAATCTTATTTGGATAGAGGACAGGATAGACTACGCAAAAGACGGCGACCAAATGGGACTGAAAACTTATATCATGGATTGGCCGTACAATCGAGAATACACAGGTAGAAGGATAAGCAGTTGGAAGGAAATTTATGACGCCACACATTGAGGCCAAACCCGGAGACTACGCAGACACAGTCCTATTGCCAGGAGATCCTTTAAGAGCAAAATGGATTGCAGAAACATTTTTTGACCAACCTGTGCAAGTAAACAGTGTGAGGAATTGCCTAGGATATACTGGTACCTATAATGGAAAAAGAATATCTGTTCAAGCAGGTGGCATGGGTATGCCAAGCAACGCAATATACATTACAGAACTTTTCAAATTCTACGAAGTTGAAAAAATTATAAGAGTAGGAAGTTGCGGTGGGATAGCAAAACATGTACAGGTAGGAGATATTGTTGCGGCAACGACAGCAAGTACTGATAGTGCAATGGGCAAACAATTAGTAGCCGGTTTCCAAATCAGTCCCAGTGTTGATCATCAGTTGCTACAAAGTTTTTTGACACATTGTCCACTAGCACACGTTGGCAGTATAGTATCAAACGATTATTTTTATCAGCCTAATGAACACTGGTGGAGAGAATTACAAACATATGGAACACTAGCAGTTGAAATGGAAACATACATTTTGTACACACTAGCCGCAGAGTATAACAAGAAGGCATTATCGGTCAACACTGTGTCGGACCATTTCGAACACACAGACAAAGTCATGACACCAAAAGAAAGAGAAACTGGTTTTTCAAGTATGATAGAAGCAGTGCTTAAAATATGATCTGCATTTGTATTCCATCTCGAGGCCGTCCAACGCTGATACAAGGCACTGTTTCTTCTATACTGGATCATGCTGACAATAAGAAAAATGTTATTGTAAAATACTACATTAATGACGACGACCCAGATCTAAAAAGTTACACAAAGCAACTAAAAAAAATGCAAACGATTTACGGCGATTCAGTACAATACATTGTAGGTCCTGATCAAAGTCCTGTCTACAGTTGGAACTTGATAGCAGAAAGCACAAAAGCAGATTTTTATATGTTGGCGGGTGACGAAGTAACATTCAAAACAAAAAGGTGGGACAAAAAAATCAAGGAATGCAAAGAAAAGTATCCAGATGGAATATTTGTAATAGCCGCCTACGACGACAGAGGTTCGCACACCCATGGCAGGTGCACACAACCATTTGTAACAAAGGAATGGGCAGAGGCATTAGGCTACCATTGGAATCCTGCATTCTTCCATTGGAACATAGATGAATACACAGGAGAACTGTGCAAAGCAATTGACAGATTCATATATCTAAAAGATTTGGTTATCAAATGTGCCAAGATCAAAGACACTACTGGAGCAAGGCTACGTAAGCCTGGACTTTTCAACAGAGACAAATGGGTGTACGATAAGTTGATGAAGAACAACTTTGATTCCGATATTACCAAGTTGCGTAAATCAATCAGCGAAGCGAAAGCGTAAAATTACCAAATAAGCGTTTACGAGAAAATTACGCGGAGCGTAAAAAAGCGTAAAGACGGTCTTGCATCCTTGAGCTCGACCGCCTTGACGTTGCTTAAACTAGAACTTGAACTTGAAACCGATCGTAGTCTCTGTGTGGTCGAGATTAACGTCGAAATCGTTGTTCACGTAGATTGAGGCGCTTTCTGTAAGGCTCTTGTCGAAATCCAATTCGAAAGAATCAAACGTGGCGTCCATGTTGTCATCCACTGTGTAGTTCACACCAGAAGTGGCGCCGATGCCTGTGTCCCACAGTTTGATGTGTGAGTCCAAGTACATGGCGTTTGTTTCCGCTTCCAGTTTTCTTTCAGCACCAAAAGTGAAATCCACTTCTGCCGCCTCAGCCGGTGCAGGTTTAAGCACAGACCATAGGATACCAAGTGCGACTATTACCGCCACACCTATACCCAGTTTCTTCTTAGTCATTTTCATAGGTTGTTGTTTCCTTTGCTATATGATTAATGCGATCACAGGCCTCGTGACCGCTCTGGATTGTAAGACATATTTACCTAAAATGCAACCTTTAGTACGCACTTAATTTACCAAAAACATTTGTGCCACCCCGGTCACACATGATAATTACGCACAGCAATGGGAGAAAGATCATGGGCATACACTACGACTACAAGAGCACCAGGGGTGCCAAGAAACTGCAGAAGCAACAGGAACGCGAACAGCGAAGGCGTAGCAAGAAGGCCCAACAGATGCCCAAGCCGGCGACCAACGAGGACAAGCCACTGACGCTGGACATGATCACCGATCCCGACAGATGATAAACCAACGACTGTTCCAACACTACGGCATAGACACCAGCAAGGACCTCAAGATACAGAACAGGTGTCCCAGACCATATGACACTGTGCTGATCGACAAGCAGGGATCGTGCTACGCCTGTGAGTGCCAGTCATGGTTGCCACAGAGCATAGGCAACCTGCAGGTCAAATCGCTGGAGGAGATATTTGGCTCGCCCATGCGCCAACACCTGCAAGGATCAATCGCGGACGGCACCTACAGGTACTGCAACGCCAAGCAGTGCTCCTACATCAAGTCGAATGCTGTGTTGCATGGCCAGCCGGAACGCATACAGCATCTCAGACTGGCGATAGATGACAGTTGCAATCTGCGATGTCCGAGTTGCAGGAAGTCCATGATATTCCACAAGGAGGGTTCTGCGTTCAATCTCGGAATCAGACTGGCGGACAGGATCAACGAATGGCTGTGGGACCACAAGCACCCCATACAGGTGCACATAGGCTCCGACGGAGATCCATTTGCGTCACACGTGTACAGGCACTTCATGAGCCAGACACCCAGGACCAACAACATCAAATATTCCATACTGACAAACGGATTGATGTTCAAGGAGTTCCATAACAAGGTTCCCAACGTCATCGAAAATCTCAACGAACTTGGCGTCAGCATAGACGGGGCCTCCAAGGAAACATACGAGAAACTCCGACTGGGAGGCAAATGGGACAAGATACTGGAGGGACTGGAATGCATGGCGGAACAAAAACAGAAACACGGTTTCAGATTCATATTGCATTTTGTTGTGCAGAAGGACAACTATCATGAGATGGAGACCATAATTGACCTGGGCGAACAGTTCGGTGCAGACAGGGTGTGGCTCAACAGGATAGAGGACTGGGGAACCATCCCTGACTTTGACTCACAGAACATCTGGCACACGCCGGAATATCAGGAGCAGTTGGCACACGTGGTGTCACGCATAAACAAACGCAATGATAGATTTATCGAGTGTCCTACGCTAATAACTGAAGCGGTTCGTTATAAAAACAAAAACTAAATTGCAGTCTCGGAAACGACGCTGACTTTCCTATCTCAACTGTGTGCAAGATGTCGGAACGCAACACAATGGGCCTATCACACTCAACTCTGTCTATTTCATTCCTGTCATCGTCGAACCAAACATTATAGGTGTCCTTTGTGTTCAACACCGGGAAGTTAATCTTTGCCACGACAGGTGGTTGGTCTTTGTGTATGTCGGTCTTGACTGTTTCGTTGTACAGGGTGAAACTCATGTCTCTGACTTTGAGCCCCATGCTGTCAAACCATTTGACCGTTGGATTGTTGGGTATCAACATATACTGTTTTATCTGCTCCCTTGTGAGATGATTCCAGAAATCGGTAACGGTCCTGTTGGCTGTTATGCCAACGTAATAGCCGTATAGGCTGTCCGCGATCTTCTGTTGCGTGTCACAGTTCAGTATGTGATAAGACTTCATTGCACCTATTTAAATACCAGTGCGTATGAAAATAGCAATTACTGGACACAAGAAAGGCATAGGCCAAGAGTTTGCGAAACAACTGGCCGCACAAGGTCATGAAATAGTAGGCATCTCAAGGAGTGATGGTGAGAACATCAGGCGTGTGGCACACACCGCGTCACTAATAGAACCATGTGACCTTTTCATCAACAACGCTGTCAGCATGTACGCACAGACTGAACTGTTGTTCGAAGTGTGGCACAGATGGCAACCCTACAAGGATGTACACTACATATGGAACATTTCAACACAGTTGTGCAAACAAACCGAAGACATAGATATCAAAGGTCTTACGATGAGAGAGTCAATGCAGTACAAGAATCAAAAGATGGCACTGGAACATGCCCACAGACAACTGCAGATGCAACCGAGCAATATCAAAATGAATTTGATACGTCCGGGAAATATTGCCACGCAGTCATTCAGTAGCGACGATAGTATCCCGGCTGAACAATATGTCAAACAAGTTTTAAGTGAGCAAGGCACACTGTAATGAATCCAAAAACATTTTTGAAGAACAAAAGTATATGTGCTCTGCCTTGGACAGGATTCGAACTCGAACCCAACGGTGGAGTTAAAAATTGCATAATTGCCAAAAACACCCTAGGCAACATAAACACTGCAAACATCAAGGACATAATGTCGGGTGACCAAAATGTCAATTTGAAAAAGGCTATGTTGCAAGATCAAAAACCCAGCAACTGCCAAGGTTGTTATCACCAAGAAAAGAATACAAATGATTTGAGTAGTATCAGTAGTAGGTTGTACTATTTGAAAGGAATTGTTCCCAACACAGACCTTAAAACTTTTGATGACGTAAAAAATTTCACATTGAAACATGTTGACCTGCGATGGACAAATTCATGCAACCAGGCGTGTGTTTATTGTATGCCAGAGTACAGTAGCAAATGGGCTCAGGAGTTGGGTGTAAAGGTAAAATCAAACAAAGAAGCAAGAGACGAGGTAAAACAATTTGTTTTTGAGAACATAGAAAATTTAGAAAATGTTTATCTAGCAGGCGGCGAACCAATGTTAATGAAAGAAAATTTTGAGTTCTTAAAATTATTAAAAGAGAAAAATCCGGAATGCACTGTAAGAGTGAACACAAATCTAAGTACAACACAGACCGGTATCTTCGAACTGCTTTGCGACTTCGAGAACGTTCATTGGACTGTTAGCATAGAAGCAATTGAAAAAGAATACGAATACATAAGGCATCTAGGTAAGTGGAGCGACTTCACAAAAAATCTAGATGTGCTCACAACATTGAAACATAAAATTAGTTTCAATATGCTTCACTTTATTCTTAATTACAAAAGCATTCATGACTGCGTTGATTTCCTGCAGTCGAAAGGATTCCATGACAACAGTTTCATAATTGGTCCTGTGTCTGGACCGTCATGGCTGAATATAATGAATCTACCAGAGAAGATGTTGGATAGCATAAAAGAAAAATTGCAGGAGAAATTAGATGGCAACCCCCAAGGCTATTTGAAAAACAGTTATCAAAACTTGTTGAAATATTACACGGACACACAATGGCAAAAAAACATGAAAGGCTTTTATTACAACATAGGAAAAATGGACCAAAGAAGGAAACTAGATTCAAAAAATGTTTTCCATGATCTTTTTATGGAGTTGGATTTACATGAACTTGACTAAAATTTTTACCGACAGTTGCGAGGTCATTCTGTACAAAGGACAATGGATATACCCGATATTCAAGTGTGGATGGAACGGCTTTCAAAAGGTTAAAGAACAAAGCCTGTATAATGACGAAATTAAACAGTGTGAAAAAATTAATGTTTTCATAAGAGATCCATTGCTCCGTTGGCGTGGGGGCATCAACAAATATTCACAACTGAACAATATCGAAAATGATGACATTGTAAGGCAAATCGAAAATGACAAACTAGTAGACAAGCATTGGCTACCTCAATATTTTTGGATAATGCATCTCAGTAAATTCTATGACGGTGACATACAGTTGTTACCCATGAGTGCTATACCACACAGCCGCAAGAACGAAACACCAAACAAAAAACCTGTGAGAACCTTAAAGGATTATGGCAAGGAGGATAACGTATTGTTATCAATGTGCAACAGCACTTACAACATCAAAGAAGTTTTAAATAAGGTTAAAAATGTATTGTCCTAGATTAAAACACTTTGTAAGATTGAATCGAAACGGCACTGTGGGAAAGTGCGGCCACATGGATACTAAAATGGGATTCGAATCAGTTGAACAACTTGACAAAAGCAAATGGTTGAGAGATATCAAAAACAAAATGGAAAACGATCAGTGGCCAGACGAATGCGTAAGATGTAAACAGTCCGAAGAAATAAATCAGGAAAGTATACGTCTCAAAAGTATTCAAAGGCACAAGGTGCTACAACCTTTTAGGGACGACTACCTTGTTGTTGGCGGTGTACTTGACAATGTATGCAACAGTGCTTGTCAAACATGCAATTCAGGTCTAAGTACTAAAATCGGAAGCCTGGGATCCAAAGATTATCCACGTGTTGACAACTATGTAAAATTTTGGGAGTTGCCACTAAACAGAATTTTAGAGATCGATGTAAATGGAGGAGAGCCAACTGCCAGCAAGAACTATAAAAAAATATTGGGACGCCTGCCAAAAAACGTTAGGATAGTGAGAATGAACACGAACGGTTCGCGTATGATTCCCGAACTTGAAACAATCTTAAGCAAAAGAATCATGGTGATAGTGACTTTGAGTCTTGACGGCGTCGAAGATGTCCACGATTATGTAAGGTGGCCTATCAAATGGAAACAGTTTAGCAAAAGCGTAATAGCATACAAAGAGTTGCAAAAAAGATTTCCGCTTTTAAGACTAAACACCTGGACCACTGTAAGCAGTATCAATGTGGGGAACTTACCAAGGATACTCGACTTTGTGACTGAACACAATCTAGAACATTCGTGGGCATTCCTAAATGATCCGGAAGTCTATGATCCCACACACAAAAATCGATTCACCTTATCCGCAAAAGAAAAACTAGGAAACTCTTCTTATAAGGTGTGTAAGGACATTGCAAAAGTAATCGCTGTGGGCAAGGAAAACGATGAGCAATTGAATCTGTTTATTAAAAAGCAGGATTGGTTACGTAAGATAGATATAAATGATTACTTTAACTTCTGACCAAGACGTTCTATAATTATATTTGCAAAACGCCTGTGATTGTCAACACCAAAATGTATACCATCCCTTGCTCGCGAAGGTTCTGTATGAAGTTCTCTCGCTGTGAATTTATCCCAGTGTGGCCAACAGTTTCTCAATGAATAGTCCTGGATAATATTAAGTTCTGGATTATGTTTTTTTAAATCAACAGTGTCATGGGCAAAACAATGAAATGTCTTGCAACCGTTTTTCTCTGCAAACTTTTCAAGAAAAAATACCGATTTAAGAAAATTATTGATATCAGTCTCGTTGTCCTCGTGACGCAGTCTTTCATCAGATCCTGTAAGGTTGCGAGGTGCGTTTGTTTCAAGCCTTTCGCGCCTGCTAATCTCAGGCCAACACACAATTATTATTTTTGGATTGATAACCTTTTCGGAGGCGTACAATATGCGAACACACGCTTCGGGACTGGCACCAGGTTGTCCTAGGTTCCAGAATCGCAGACGTTTATTGTTGTGCTTACTGATTAGATGCACCCATGTTTCGTTCTCCTCCAGTCCAACACCCCAGGTGTGGCTACAACCCAAAACAACCACATTCTTCTTGCCATCCGGCATAGGATTCCAACTTGGGCACCTGAAGGGCCAGTCGGCAAAAGTTTTTAGTTCATTGTCTGAGTAATGTCCATATCTCATGAGCTACCTCTGGATAGACTCATCTGCTGTTGTATACGCATGTTGATGTATAGTTCCATAAATCCCATCCTGGTCTTGCGACCCCATAGGTCTGGATACTTTAGTTTGCCAACCATTAGATGTTTCTCTTCTCCGTAGCAGTCAAGGGTATCAGTTTTTTTTCGATGCACAAATTTGAGTGCCTTGTTCTCCGCAAGGTAATTTATTAAGGGAGATTCTTTTTTCAAAAGATGTTTTGCCACGAACGGTGGTATTTGTTCATTTCTTTCTTTTAACTTGACTGAATAAAATCTTTGCACACAATTAATTATTGTGCAAATGGTGGACCGGACAGGATTCGAACCTATGGCCTTGAGTTCCGCAAACTCACGCTCTATCCAACTGAGCTACCGGTCCATTATTGGCCTCCGGGGAGGGATTCGAACCCCCGACCCCAAGTTTAGGAAACTCGTATTCTATCCAACTGAACTACCCGGAGATTGTGTGGCGGTCCCTAGGGGAGTCGAACCCCTCTTTCGAGGATGAAAACCACGTGTCCTAACCGATAGACGAAGGGACCTTGTTAACATGCTAACACTGATTTACTATTGTGTCAACGTGTTAAGGAACTGATCACCTTTCAACATGTATTCTGATACGGATGCGTGAGCACTCTCAAGTGCATGACC
>CEWG01071019.1_pt1 | contig 10498 bp, 14 predicted proteins | sample 361411 | NCBI WGS metagenome assembly CEWG01 (sample SAMEA2622173, study PRJEB7988) | marine metagenome | biome: marine biome (ENVO:00000447); feature: surface water layer (ENVO:00002042); material: "saline water (ENVO:00002010), including plankton (ENVO:xxxxxxxx)" | depth 5 m | reverse complement strand
AAAGTGTCACAACCCCCTTTACAGGGGGTTTTTTAATGCTATAATATATGCAGGGAAACAGAACCAATGGTTTCGACCCACATACAGTGGAATAAGTCGAGTAATCTGGGCAAACCGCCCCATTCGGTTTTTGTTTCTCGCACCCAATTTACTAGGAGACAATGAACATTTACCTTGACGGATTTAAAGGTAATCCGTCCGCTTTTGGTTTAGGAGAAACCATACACACATATGAAGATAGACATAAAGGTGGAGACTATGGTAAATCAAAACAAGATTTGGCAGCAGTTGGTAGTGCAAGAATAAAGAGAGGATGGTGGACAGATTTTGATGGTAGAGATCATGAAATACATGCATGGTTAAAGATACAACGTGGTATTACACAAACTGGTAGAGAGACTTATAAAATTGAAGAAGGTCATGGTCTAAGTATTGATGTTGTTAAGGATCTTATTGAAGAGAAATTCTTCTCAAATAATGTTGAGATAAAAGAATATCGTAACCTTCGCAAACATCAAAAAGAATTTGTATCTGAGATAACTTCAACATGGAATGAGTGGAATGAATACTTGTTATTTGCTAAGTGTCGTGCAGGTAAATCTACAATGGTTCTTTCATCTATTGTAGAGAATAATGTTAAAGTATCCTTAGTTGTTTCATATAGAAATTCTCCCAAACAATCATGGAGAGATGATTCGCAACAGTTTCAAAACTTTGATAATATTGTATTCATTGATATTCGCGATGGGGAAGTGGATCAGTTTAAAACTGAGATAGAATATTGGATGGAAACTGACAAACAAATAGTTTTATATTCAACTATTCAAGCTCCCAACAGATATAAGAATCTACCATGTAATATTGATTTGATAGTATTTGATGAAGCACATCTTGGATATCAGGGAGATCAATGGATAACTCTTAAAAATTATTTTGATACAAAAGTATTATATGTCTCAGGAACTGCACATAAAATCTTAGAAGATTTTCCTAGATTCAGATTTGTATATTCTTACTTTGAAGAACAATTATATAAATTGCAGAACATAGAGGGATATAAAGATTCCCCACAGATGAGATTAATTCTTGCAAAGTATGAGTCCAATGAATACCAAGATTTATATGGTGATGATCCTGATGCAATGGGTAATATTTTTAGAGTAAACAAAGATGAAAATGATTTTGCTGAACCAATATTAGTTGATGAGTTTATGAGTAAAGTTTTTACTCAAGATGGAATAAAGTATAACAAAAGAATACTAAAGAATTGTAGACATATAATGATAACTCTACCCTCTATGGCATCATGTCATGCATTTGTAGATTACTTTAAATCAACAAGATTCAAACCATTAGTTGTAACTTCAGATACTAAAGAAAATTCTGATACAATCAGATCACATATTAGTGCAAATACATCTACAGTTATCTTAACTAAAACTGCAAATGTTCTTGGTTTAACTGCGGAGGGTATTGATACTGTTATGAATTGTGCAGAGGGATCATCAAGAGAACAATGGACACAGTTTGCTTTTCGTGGTGGATCAACAAAGAGAAATTCTTGGGATGTAATTGATTTTTGTCCAGAACGTTGTTTCACTACAATCAGAAACATGTATTTTACTGCATGTGATTTGAACCATGAACTAACAGAATCTGAATATGAACTTCTTGATTTAGTCCCTATCTTTGAATACTTCTCTGATTTTGAGGAAGTAACACCAGAACGTTTAAATGAAATTTTATCTAATGATGTGGACAGTGCAATATCTTTAATATCAGGTATTGTATCTCAGTTAGATTTTCTTAAGTTAGGAGACATTGAATTTGATAATTTCCAGAAGAGTGCGAAGTTATCTTCATGGAGTTCCTTTACAGTAAATGAGAACAATGCTAACGCAAAGAGTAATAAGAAACTTACCAGTTCATCTAAATTTTCTACACACTATGATAAATCTGAGATAGCACAGAAAACAGAGACTATTCAAGCATACATGGAGAGAATAGGATTAGTTATCTTTCACATGATAAAGAATAAATCCACACCCAAAAGTGTAGATAGTATTCTTAATTCAAAATACTATGAAAATGATACAGGAGATACTACTGGTATTATTAAAGCTTGTTTAGAACAAAAGATTATACCTAAGACATGGATCAATAGAATTAATCAAGGTATTATAGATATTGAATACTCCATGTCTAAAGATGAATGTGGAACTTTGCAAAAACTTGCAACTACTAGAAAGAATCAAAAGACACTTTCATTAGATATTCTTGATAGAATAATACCTACAAAAACAAAACCCACAGATAAACTAAAAATTGATGGGGATCCATCTGGACTCCATTCTTTATATGCAATAGAGAATAAATCTTGGGAACCTAATGACATTACTGTCTGGGAGAACGATCCTACACATCGCTATGCAATCACGCAAATTGATGCTAAAATAAATGTAACTGACGACCCTTTTAATTACAATATGAAATTTAGTGCGACAGTTGGTAATCCACCATATACAGATACATCTACAGTAACAGGTGCAACCACAGGTGGATGTGCAAAAACTTTAGATACACATTTCTATCTAAGTGCAATGGAGAGATCTGATTATGTATCGGAAGTAATTAGATCAAAACACTTTGCTAAGTCTACATCAAAGTTTAGAAGAACTTTGTTTTCAACATCAGGTGTTGTTTCTATTGAATCATTATCTCCTGATACATTCCCTTCCATATCAATGACAGAAACATGTATCTGCACATGGAAACGTGGATATACTGGATTGACAAAATTAACTTATCTTGATGGTACAGTAAAAGATATCCAACTAACTCCTGATACTTGCATTAGATTCACTAATCCAGATTTTGTTTCAGATGTTCCCAATAATATGGGACACCGCTATCAACGTGGAGACTTAAATTTAAATCAGTTGATCAAGGGAGAGTATCCTATGATAACTACAATGGGTGGTAAAAATGGAGAAATGCAAATTACTAAAGTTGATAAGTCTCAGTATACTTGTTGTGTTAATCAACATGGAGTTGTAATGAATAGTAAGTATGGTGGACAAGGTTTTGGACAAATTCGTATCAAACCATACGATCATGCTATCAGTGGATCTACAGTTATTATAAAAACATCTTCGGAAGAAGAGAGTAATAAACTTGCAGATTATTTGAGATCTGATGAAGTGCATCAAATGGTTTTAAAGAATAGAATAGTTAATACTAACTCAAAAGAATTATTCAGAACTATTCCTGATATTTTATGAAAAGAAACGATCATAATAAAAATGTAGGATCTGTAATTGAAAGATCAGATGATAGGATAAATGCTACGAGCGAAGTGTTTACACCTATGGAAGTTTGTGATAGAATGATAGATAGTATACCAGAGGAGATGAAGGCAAATCCTAACTCTAAATTTCTAGATAATTCAGCAGGTAGTGGTAATTTTTTAGTAACTCTAAAGAATAAATTACTTCAATATCATGATGAAGATCATATATTAAATAATATGCTATATGCAGTGGAACTTATGGAGGATAATCATCTTGAATTGTGTAAAAGATTAGGTGTTGAACCTGATCATCCGCATTATGTTTGTCATGATGCATTAACTTATGATTATAGTTTTGGAGAACCAGTTGGATTAGAGGCATTTTATGAGTGAGCAAAGGCAACTTTTTCCACCAACAGTCGTTATCAAAGATAACATCAAAATACCAGACGGATGGATTGATAAACTTGAAGAGTGGTGTTTAAAATACGGAAAATATGTTGAACATGGTAGACTTACTACCACATATGGAACAGCAAACCAACCACATGCAGTTCCATGGATTATGAATGTTCTGGATCTCATAGCTCCAGAGGAGGGATTTGATAATTCTTGGGTTCAAATATATGAACCTGGTGGATTTCATCCAATACATAATCACGCAGGAACAAATATAAGTGGTTCTGGTTGTCTATTCTTAAATGATGGGCAATCTACTTATTTTCAAGATCCACTACATCAAAGTAATACAGCAACTTCTAAAGTTGAGGTAGGTGATGTATTAATATGGGATCCAGACATATATCATTTTAGTCCACCTGTCATGGAAAAAAGGATTATTCTAGCATTTAATTTAAAAAACATTGAAGAACCAAAATGATTACTAATTTTTCTGAAATGATAGCAGAGTACGATAACGTAATAACTGCTGATGACTGTAAACAGATTATCGAACAATTTGAATATGATAACCGTAAATCTAAAGGAATTACAGCTTGCGATACTCATGACAATGTAGCAAATGAGAATTCTATTAAGAAATCAACAGACTTATGGATATCATCTTGGCCAGAGTGGCAAAAATGGGATCAATTCTTTTATGAAGCACTTTCTCCCTATGTAAAAAAGTATTTGACATTTGTTAAGCAAAAACTAGGGGATGAGGTTCAATCTCTCAGTGCATTGGTTGATTCTGGATATCAGATACAAAGGACTGAAGTAGGAGAAGGTTATGGTTGGCATGCTGATGATGATTATGGACCTATTTTAGATACAATCGTATATCCACTGAGGGGATATAGAGATTCTGGATCTATCTTACAGGCAAGAAGATTATTTACATACATGTTTTATCTTAATGATGATTTTGAAGGTGGGTGCACACAATTTAGAGTTGGTGGAGAAAAGGAAGATATACTCTCAGTTAAACCAAAAACTGGTAAATTGATTTGTTTTCCTGCTTCGTGGTATTTTCATCATAGAGGAGACATGGTTACTGAAGGTACAAAATATGTTTGTACTGGATGGTTAAGTGATCATGTAACTGCTTACACAAATGAAACCACTAGTTTGTCTGCTGAATTTAGGAGAGATGCTAGGAAATCGGGTAGGAAAATGGTATTGCAGTTTAATGAAAACACTGGTAGAATAGAGGTAGATAAAGATATGCAAAAGGGAGAAACAAAAGAAGGAAGTGGATACGAAGGTTTATATCCATCGTTATCCAGTATCGAAACAGTAACCAATTCTGAACAAGAGAAAATTTAGTATGACCATACAAGAAACCATACATAGATTACAATCAGACTTAAATGCTGATGATATTGATTTTTTACTTGATGTATTAGACAAAGTAAGTATGAATACTTCTGGGAAGGAATACAATGTTATCATGAGTTCGGTAGTAATGAAATTGAACCAACAAGCTGATAGACTACACGAAATTCAAAGGAATTCATCTGCCTATGTGCCACTTGTTGAAGTGGAACGACAGAGGCATGGAAAAGATTTAGATATATTATGATAGTAATATGAAAAATTCAATCCTACTTTCAACAACAGCAGCAATATTACTTTCTGCCACACCAAGTTATTCTTCATGGAGACATATAGATCAAACAAAATGTTTCCAAACTAGAGAAGAATATGTGCCTGGTAGATTTCGCGATGATGGGAGGTGGTTAAGAGGATATGTGGTTATAGATCAATTTGAGGTTCCTTGCAAAGATGGAGGAACAGTATATCATCATCCGACACCAGATAGAACACCAGAATGCGATCCAAGTAAAACTGCAATCGGTGCTATGGGTGGAGGTGCTCTTGGTGCAGGACTAAGTAGAGGGGATGGTCGTTGGTGGGCAATACCACTAGGAGCATTTTTTGGTGCAAAAACTTATGGATGTGATTAACAATGATGAATGATTTTTTAGACAATCTTGGAGCAGATCAGTATCAAAAGATGCATAAGACTCCAAAGAAAAAGAAAGAAAAGGATCCACTATTGGATGAATTGGAAGAACGGATCTTAGAAGGTCCTGTTATCTTTACTCCAGATGAGGAGTTTTTAAAATTAGTTGAAGAAAGAACCAAGAAAAAGAATGAGCAAAAAGATTAAGAGTGTATGTATTGTAGGTGGTGGATCATCAGGTTGGATGTCTGCTGCCACATTTGCAACACAACTTCCAAACATTGACGTTACTATCATTGAGAGTCCAGACTTTCCTATATTGGGAGTTGGAGAAAGCACTCTTGGTGGTATAAAGCATTGGTCTTCATTAATAGGTCTTGAGGATAAAGATCTGTTAAAAGCAACAGATGGTAGTTACAAGTTAAGTATTAAGTTTACAGATTGGTTAGGGAAAAATACAGGAGGATTTCATTATCCTTTTGGAGAAGCACAAAGACCTATTGAACAAGTCGGACAAAATGATTGGTGGTTCTTAAAAGGGAATAGAGGTGGTCTTGATAGTAATTCATTTGCACGTTGCCATTATCCAATAGCTGCAGTTGCAGAGAGAGGTAAAATATCTGAAGATAGTATGGGTAAGACACCTGGTTTTTCATTTGTTCAAGATGTAGCATTTCATTTTGATGCAACAGCACTAGGACAATATCTTAAGAAGAAAATATGCTTACCAAAAGGTGTAAAATTAATTGCTTCAACAGTTAAGAAGATTAATACAAATGATAATGGAGTAGAGTCTCTAATTCTAGAAAATAAAGAGAAAGTAACTGCTGATTTATACATTGATTGCACTGGTTTTAAGAGTTTACTATTGGAGGGTGCATTAGGAGTTAAATTCAATAATATTGATACTCTGATTCCAAATAATAAAGCATGGGCAACACATATACCATACACAGATAAGAATAAACAATTACAACCATTTACAAATTGTACTGCTCTCAGTAATGGGTGGACATGGGATATACCTCTATGGTCACGCATTGGTGCAGGGTATGTTTATAGTGACAAGTATATTAGTGATGATGAAGCTCTTAAAGAGTTTAAGGATTATATCAAGACAAAGTACAGTGGTGCTCCATTTGATGATCTTGAATTTAAATCCATTACAATGAGAAATGGATTGCATGAAAAAACATGGGAGAAGAATGTAGTTGCGATTGGTTTATCCAGTGGATTTATTGAACCATTAGAAAGTACAGGATTGATGACCACTTATGAGTGGTTACTATCATTGATCTACACATTACGCAAAGGTTTTGTTAATCAATGGGATAGAGATGCATTTAATTATGCACTTAAAAATATTTTCTATGGACACGCAAACTTTGTTGGTATGCATTATGCACTAAGTCCAAGAAATGATACTCCATATTGGCAGGACATAACAGAGAAAGTTAGAATTGATCCAACAGTTAATAATTCATTGAACTATGAAACTGATATGGGAGAAAATCTTGAATTACTCTACTATGCTACCTCTGCATACAAATATCATCAGTTTAGGGAGGGTAGTGCAGGATTCCAGTGTATTGCTGCAGGAATGAATTATTCTCCAATTGATGCAAAGATGCATAGTTCATTAGGAAAGTTAAAAGGATTTGACCCAGATATGCATTGCGATAGATTACAGGAATTGTATAGTGAAACTGAAAAGAAATATATAAGTTATGCAAATAGTTGCCCTTCATTATATGAATACCTATCTAAGAATATTCACGAAAGTAAAAACGACTTTACTTTCATTGGTACAGATAAGGAGGTTCCGAAGCAAGTCTATAACACCATGCCAGAACGTGTCAAGAGAAAAGTTGCAAAACCAAAAGGTTTTGTCACCTATGAATGATAAAGAAATCGAAGAATTTATTGAACTATTAAAAGATTACATGATTAAATCAGAAATTGAGATTATTAAGTGGAAACAAAGACAAGAATACTTTAAAGGTCTTGCTCAACATGGCGACTACTTAGAAAAGGAATCTGCCAAGATGGAGGTTACAGTTGATTATTATATTGATGAGTTCCTTGTCTAAATCATTTTTTTGTGCTATACTAACCATATTCGGAGGTGCATAATTGGAATCTAATAATTTTAGATCATGGAATAGCGATGTGAAAGTTCCTACTGGTCAACCCGAAGGTGGGTTTACCATTAATACAGGAATCACTGAAATACATAATGAAAGACCTGTACGCTCCGAAGATCCAGACACACTGGCAACAGAGAAAAAGGATATCAAAGTTACCGATAGGGATATTGGTGTTCTTTTTCCTTCATTACTTTTTAAATCAAGAGTTGATGATGAAGACTTCATTGACGATACTGTTAAAAAAGTATTGGACATGGCAAAGAGAGATGATGCAGGAAGTTGTGCAGGAAATCCAAAAGATCCTTTGGGTTGGTATAGTTATGATAATCTTCATCAAGCAGAGGGTTTTGAATTAGTTCATGACTTTCTACTGAATGAGGCAGCTGCAGTCTTCGCATATCATGATTTTAAAGTGGATGAAGTCTACCTAACTTCAATGTGGGCAAATGTAGGATATAAACCAGAGTATTGCCACATGAATCATACTCATCCAAATTCAATATTCAGTGGAGTATGGCATATAAGTGTACCAAATATAGGGACACCCTATGCTCAAACTACAACTTTTAGTGATCCAAGAGCTGGAGCAAGAGTTATTGAACCAAATGTTAACAAAAACTTTGCTGCTCATAACTCAGGCACAGTTTCTCCTATTGTAAATAAAGGTAGTTTGTTTTTATTTCCATCGTGGTTGCCACATGGAGTACAACAATCACATGAACCTTATAGTGTTCCTCGCATTACTATTTCATTTAATGCGATGATGACAGGAGAAATCACAACACGCACCGCACCAATTAAATTTACTTAAAACTATGGCTGGAGTTAAAAAATGGCGAATCATCCAAAATACAACAATGGGATGGTTTGATGTACAAGAACCAAATTGCTCAGATCTTACAAAAGAAGCATGTAAGGTTAGATTAGAACAACTGATGAATGAAGGATTTAATCCAAACGATTTGAAAGCAGTTCCCCACTAACAACCGATGGCAGAAGAGGAATACATTCCAGAAGTCAATGACTATGTAATCTGGACAAATGATCTTGGGACAATCGATAAAGGATGGGTTTACTGGAAAGGTGAACCTGTCGATAATGAAAAAAGAAAGAAGTTTGGGTGGAGACCACTTCAGAACTATATTACCATTGAAACTGGTATACGAGATAAACCTGATTGTGAGTATGACAAAAACAACCCACACAAACACATTCATATTTTAGTCTGTTGCTATGAACATCAATGGCATCAACTTCAGTTTGTCAAGAAACGCAAGAGTAAGCATGACCAACAAATTGTACAAGAGTCCACTCATATGTACTATAACGAACCAAAAGAGAATCATAGCAGAGAGTCATGAGACATACGATATTTCCTGTATCATATTATCAAGGACAACTTGAGAATAATGAAAGGTTGAAGCAGGACTTGCTACCTTTTATTAATTCGACCAAGAGAACGTTGACCCCACCAGAAGGATGGTTGACCACAAAAATTACGACGAGTCATGAAAGAGACGACATTAATCGGTTTTTCATGTCTCAAACAGAACTACAGAGACAGTATCATAATTTAATTAAAACTTTCTTCGATAACAAGTTTGAAGTGGAGGTGGACGAATGTTGGTATAATTGTTATGAGGATGAAGAATATCAGGAGTCGCACAATCATATTGGCGATCCTTTAGATCCAAATCATTTTGCATGTGTTCATTTTCTATGTTATGATAAGAAGGTGCATAGTCCATTAACCTTTACGGATCCGATGGGCATCATTCGATCTCATTCATTAGAGTTCGATTCGCACAACTATGAGGAAATCTTCTCTCCTGACATTAATGAGGGAGATTTGATTATGTTTCCTTCATATCTGATGCATGAGGTTAAGGCAAATAAACCTACGCCTGGCAATCCACGTATCTCAATCGCATTTAACTTTGCAGTTACTTCTTACAATTCAGTTCGATAATGGATTTTATCTATGGAAAAGATGTTCCGATTCATATTCGGGACGATTGGTTGAAACAAACAGAACAAGAGAACATCTATCGATATTGCCAGCTTGCTTCTTACACTTATGGAGAACAGGATGAAACTGATCTTGCTCCAACTGGATTAAGTGCAGAGATCAAGTCCTCTGAATTAATATATCGCTTTTTGTTTGAGAAGACACAACCCATTGTGCCAGATCTTTGTCTGGTTCGCATGTATGTAAATTTATTTGCACCGAATGAAGTTCCATACTATCATACAGACGCAGATCAGGGAACAACCTTTCTCTATTATCCACACACAGAGATGTGGACACCAAACTTTCTCGGACAGACAGAGTTCTATGTGAACAATCGATCCTACATGGTGTCACCAGAACCAAATCGATTAGTCTTCTTCAATGCAGAGATTCTACATCGAGCAACATCCTTTCGCAACAAACACCGATTCACAGTCGCAATTAAATATGAGTAAAAGAAAACCATTTGAACCTATTCAAGAAATCAATCCCTTAGATTTCGAGACATATAATCCAGACGGAACATTATGGGAACCAGGCGAGTACCCAGATGATAAACCCAAGTTTACTTTTACATACGAAGATCATACAGTCGGCAAGACTCCGTATCCAAAGCATACCTTATATGTTTACGGTAAAGAAAC
>CEWG01408162.1_pt1 | contig 10517 bp, 10 predicted proteins | sample 361411 | NCBI WGS metagenome assembly CEWG01 (sample SAMEA2622173, study PRJEB7988) | marine metagenome | biome: marine biome (ENVO:00000447); feature: surface water layer (ENVO:00002042); material: "saline water (ENVO:00002010), including plankton (ENVO:xxxxxxxx)" | depth 5 m | reverse complement strand
GGCAATCGATAATATAAGTCAAATACAAATGCCATTTAACATTTTAGATTCTCGATGGGTCTCAAGTATTGAGTTGATCAAAAAAGAGAAAAAGAATAGACAAATAAAAATTTTTACAAGAAGTGCATTTTTACAAGGATTACTGCTTTCTGACAGCCGAGAAAAATGGAGCGCTGCTCATGCACTAAATAATTACAGGGATGTATTGAGCTCCCTTAAAAGTTTTCAAGTTAAGTTTAATAGGGGCAGTCTTTCAGATTTATTGATTAACTATGTTATTGGTCATGATTGGATAGATGGCGTGGTAATTGGTGTAGATAACAGCATCCAGTTATTGGAAAATATAGAAATATTTCAGAATAAGGTATTATCTTCTGATGAGTTGGAATATATTGATATGAACAAGCCAAAAGTCTCAAAAAGAACACTGAATCCTGCTATATGGAAAAATCCATGAATAATTTCCAAACCGAAATTGCTGGAAAGGTTGCATTCCTATCAGGGGCCAGCGGATTTTTAGGTCAAGAGATTGCTCATGGTTTAGCTAGTTCTGGGGTTACGCTATATTTGAATGGTCGTGATGAGGAGAAATTAAAAAATTTATCGGATTCTTTAAATCATAATGGATATAAGTCATTCATTGCTCCTTTTGATTTATCAAGTGAAGATGAAAGTAAAAAATTTTTTAAAAATTTCAAAGAAAATAGATTAGATATTATTGTGCACAGTGCCTACTCAGGTCTTTCAGGGACAATAGAAACCTCTAGTTCAGATGATTTTACGGACTCCTACCAAATTTCAGTAATAGCCATACAAAATTTTACAAAGGCTGCATTACCAATGCTAAGAAAAGCGAAAGAAAAATTTGGTGATGCTTCTGTTATTAATATTTCTTCTATGTATGGAATGGTAAGTCCAAACCTTAATATATATAAGAGCGCAGATGAATCTAATCCTCCATTTTATGGTGCTGCAAAAGCAGCTTTAATTCAATGGACAAAATATGCAGCCTGTGAGTTTGCCAAAGAGGGAATTAGGTTTAACAGTATTTCTCCTGGTCCATTTCCATCTTTAATAGCTCAAAACGAAAATAAAGACTTAATGACGGAAATAACAAAAAAGGTGCCTATGTCAAGATTAGGTAATCCAAGTGAAATTATTGGGCCAGTATTATTTCTAGCAAATCCAAGTTCAAGTTATGTAACCGGCATTAATCTCCCAGTTGATGGTGGGTGGACTGCTTGGTAAAAAAGATTGCTTTTAGGGTAGATTCATCTATTCATATGGGATTTGGTCATGTGATGAGATGCCTGACTCTAGCCAAAGCTCTAGCTTCGAAAAAAACAATCATTCTTTTTATATGTCGTAAACAAGAAGGTGACCTCATAAGTTATATAAAGTCAGAGGGTTTCCAGGTATTTCAATTGCCTGAAATTAATAATAGGAGCAAAAAATTAAGATTTTTAGGAACTAGTCAACTTCAAGATGCTGAAGATTGCTCTGATGTTTTAGAAAAATTTTTACCTGATTTGCTAATAGTAGACCATTACTCCATAGATTTTAATTGGCAAAAACAGCTTAAAAATAAATTTGAAAAACTGATGGTCATTGATGACTTAGCCAATAGAAAACATAGTGCTGATTTTATCCTTGATCAAAATTTTGGATCCAATGAACTAAAATATAAAAGTTTGGTACCGAAAAATTGTATGCAATTAATAGGCCCTAATTATGCTCTTTTAAGAGATGAATTTCTTCACTTAAGAAAAAAAAGTCTGCTCAAAAGGCGAAAATTTAAATTAAATAAAATCTTAATCAACATGGGTGGAACAGATACTAACAATTATACATATAAGATCTTAGAACTTATTCAAAATTTTAAGAGTTTGAGTAAATTAAAGATAATTGTTGCTATTAGTTCAAAATGTCACAATCTAACACAGATCAAGAAATTGTCATCAATCAATAAACAAATTCTATTAAAAGTTGATTCAAAAAATATTGCTGAGTTAATGTATCAAGCTGACCTAGCAATAGGAGCTTCTGGCTCATCTACATGGGAAAGATGTTGTTTAGGAATTCCATCAATTCAATTCATTTTAGCGGAAAATCAAAAATCTTTGGCTCAAGCATTATCCGACATAAATGCAATCAAACTAGTATATGACTTAAAAGAAATACCTGAGTTACTAGAAAATGCTGAGAAGTGGGCTCATGAATTAATTAAAAATTCAATAAATATTGTAGATGGAAAGGGCGCATCAAGAGTTGCAAAAATAATACTAAATGATAAATAATATATACATTAATAATACAAAGTTTAATTTAAAAAATTTTGTAGATTTATCCGACAAAGAATCTTCTTATGCATTAAAAATTAGAAATCATCCTGATGTAAGATCTCAGATGTATAATTCAACCTTAATTAATCAAGATGAGCATTTAAAGTTTATTAAATCTCTTATAGGCAAGGAAGATACTAAATATTTTTTAGTTTCGGACAATGAGATAGCTATAGGTGTTATAAATTTTAAATCAATTGATAGTAATTCAAAAAAATGTGAGTTTGGAATTTATGCTAATCTTGAAATTGACTATCTTAAAAAGGGGTATTTGCTTATAAGTGTTGCAAAAAAATATGCTTTAAATATTTTAGAATTAAAAGAAATGTATCTTGAAGTTTATGCAGATAATATGAAAGCGCTCAATCTTTATAAAAAAAATGGTTTTACAAGGCATAAATCTCTACTTAAGAAGAAAAATGAGATTATCACTATGCAATGTGATTTAGAAAATGAAACAATTATTAAATAATAATGTCTAAAGTAGTAATTGATGGTATAAAAATTGGCGAAGACTATCCTCCATATATCATTGCTGAATTGTCTGCAAATCATAATGGAAGTATTGAAACTGCAATCAAAACAATTTCTGAGGCTAAAAAATGTGGTGCTCATGCAATTAAATTGCAAACATATACTCCCGATACAATGACCATTAATTCTGATAAAGAAGACTTTAAAATCAATGGAGGACTATGGGATGGTTACAATTTATATGAATTATATAAAGAAGCTCACACACCATTTGAATGGCACCAAGAATTATTTAATCATGCAAGAAAAGTTGGAATTACTTGTTTTTCATCGCCTTTTGATGAAACAGCAGTAGATTTACTGGAAGATTTAAATGCTCCTGCTTATAAAGTTGCTTCCTTTGAGGCAACAGATCTACCTTTAATTAAATATATAGCATCTACAAAAAAACCTATGATTATGTCTACAGGCATGGCGAATTTAAAAGAGATTGAGGAAATGGTAGATATAGCTAAATCAAACGGATGCAAAGACCTAATACTTCTCCACTGCATAAGCAGTTACCCTGCGCCTACTGAACAATCAAATCTTCTGACTATTCCGGACATGAAGTCTAAGTTCGATGTACAAATAGGATTATCAGATCATACAACTTCCAATACAGCTGCTGTTGCAGCCACTGCTCTTGGAGCAACTATTTTTGAAAAGCATTTTATTTTGGATAGGAATTCGGTTGGCCCAGATTCATCATTTTCTATTGAACCAGATGAACTACAATCTTTATGCAATGAAACATGTAATGCATGGAAATCACTAGGTATTGCTGGTTATGACACTAAGCCAGCCGAAGAAGCTAATCTAAAATTCAGACGATCAATTTACTTTACAAAAGATATCCGAAAAGGAGAAGTTGTTTCAAAAGAATCAATTAGAAGAATTCGCCCAGGTTTTGGTTTAGAACCAAAGTTTTATGATGATCTTTTAGGTAAAAAAGTAAATTGTGATATAAGTGCTGGCACTCCTGCTAAGTGGAGTCACTTTCAACACAAAAAGTAATTGAAACTTCAAGATATTACAATTAGCTCTTTTCTAGAATTCATCCTCTAAAAATTATGATTAAAGCAATATTTTTTTTTATTAAAATTCAATTTTTAGCTCATAGATATGAAGCGATCTTTTCTTCATCTATAATTTTCAATCGTGGCAATAACGATTCAAATAAACTATTTAGACCATTTAAGGATTTTTTAGAAGAGCAGAACATTAAATATATCGTTTTTGAAGAGCCTGATTTCTCAGGGTCTTTTAAAAGTTTTAGTGTAAGCAAAAAATCAATCTCACTTGCACCAGTATTGGTAACCGAAATAATACTAAGAAAATTACTTAAAATATTTTCAAAAAATAATAAAGATGAAATTGAGAGAATTATCAGAAAGAATGTTAATAAAATTTTTTTTCGAAATTTAAAAACAAATAAAATTTTTTTATTGATCGAGCATAAAGTTGAATTATGGAGATTAGCTTTTCCTGAAGCAGAAATTTTTGATTATCAACATGGTATTACTTACCCAGGACATCCAAGATACCTTCTAGATGGCAAACCACCAGCTTTTAGAGAGGCTTGCAAGATTATTACACTCACTCATTCAAAACTCATAAAAAATTTATTAATTCAAAATGATGAATCTGGCTTCTATTCTTCTAAAAATACAATCTCTGTTGGTTTTGATGATCGAAAAAAAATCAAGCAAACTAAAAACAATAATTTCTTAAAAATACTTTTTTCACTTCAAGATGCCTCTGAAGGCAATGATGCACATCTGAATTTTTACAATAAAAAAGTTACGGAATTTTTATTCAATAACAAAGAATTTTTTTTAAGAAATAATATCAGCGTAACTTTAAAAAGACATCCTAGGGCTAATTTACGTTTAGAAGAAAATTATCAGCATATATCTTCAAATATTGCTATTGCAGATAAAAGCGATATTGAGGAACTTTTAGATGATCATAATCTTCATCTTACATTCAGTTCTACTATGGCAATTGATATGGCTGGAATTGGCATACCAACAATCTTTTTGAGATTAGAAAAACCTCATACACACTTATTTCCATTTCTATGCCCAAAAATGATTTTCTTCTCGTATTTACAGTATCCATTAAAAGATTTTTGTGCCCAAGATGCAAAAAGTTTTCAAGATATTATCATTCGAAATTACGATGACTTACTATTATCAGATTCCTCATCATCTCGTAAAGTAACTTCTTGGTATAAATCTATTATTGAACCTTTCAATTTAGCCTCGTTAAAGCAAATATTTAATATACCTTCAAAATAGATACCCATTATGTGAATGAGATATAATGATCCAAATTTAATATAGTTTAAAAAACTATAAAAAAATAATAGAGGAAATTAATAGTGTTCATAGATAAAAAAGATTCTGATGAAGCCTTCATTATTGCTGAAGTTGGTCAGAACCATCAAGGTGATTTAGACACGGCACTCGAATATATAAAAATCTTTGCTCAACAGGGAGCAGATGCTGTAAAGTTTCAGACCCGAGATAACAAGTATTTATTTTCATCCGATGCTTATGCAAAAGAATATAATAGCGAAAATGCTTTTGCAAAAACATATGGTGAGCATAGAGAGAGATTGGAGCTTGAGCCTGATGCAATAGACATCATTGCAATGGAGTGCAAAAAAAACAATGTTTACTTTATGTCAACTCCTTTTGATGAACCTAGTTTAGAGCTACTGATTAAAAAGAATGTAGAAATTCTTAAAATCGCATCTTTTGATCTTGGCAATATTCCATTTATAACAAAAATAGCAGAATCTGAATTACCTGTTGTAATGAGCATTGGTGGTGGGCAAATTGATCAGATAAAATCAAGTGTTGAAGTTCTTCGTAATCATGGCATTGACTTAGCAATACTTCATTGTGTTTCAGAGTATCCATGCGAATACAATAGACTTGGTTTAGGAAATATTCAAAATTTAATATCAAGTTTTCCAGATTGTGCTGTTGGCTCTTCTGATCATTTTAATGGAACGCTATCGGGGCCAGTAGCTTACATGTTAGGAGCCAGGGTATTTGAAAAACATGTGACCCTTAATAGGGCATGGACTGGAACTGATCATAGTTTTGCATTAGAGCCAACAGGCTTTAAAAATTTTGTACGTGATATTAAGAGGGTCAAGGAAATGATGCCTGAAAAGCCAAAAGATGATCTAGGCAATGAGTTTGTTTTCCAAAAATTGGGTAAATCTATTATAGCAAATAAGACTATTAAACCTGGTTCTGTTATCCAGTCAGATGATCTCTCCGGAAGAATTTTTAATGAAAACTTTGTACCTGTAAGAGAGTCTAATAAGGTAATTGGTAGAATTGTCATAAATGAAATTAATAAAGGTGAGCCAGTGCTTTTTGAAAACTTAAGAGAAATAAATTAATAGTGATAGATATAGATCTTTCTGACTTAAAGTATGTTGCCTTTGATTTTGATGGGGTATTTACAGACAACACTGTGTTAATAGATGAATGTGGAACAGAATTTGTAAGATGCTCTAGATTTGATGGAATTGGTTTAGATAAATTAAGAAATCTCAATATAGAGATGTCTATAATTTCATCAGAGAAAAATCCATTAGTTTTAAAAAGAGCTGAGAAACTTAAAATTCACTGCATAAATTCTGTATCAGATAAAGCAATTGAGCTAAAGAAAAATCTTGAAAGGCTGAACATAACAGAGCAAAACGTAATGTTTGTTGGAAATGATATAAATGATATACCCGCATTTAAGCTTGCTCGTTATTCAGTTGGGGTTGCAGATTGCCATTCAGAAATTGAGAAATATATTGATTTCAAGTTAAGCAAGCTTGGAGGACACGGAGCAGTGAGAGAGTTATGTGACCTTATATACTCAAAACTTTCAAACTAAAGATATATGAAAAATAAACTTTTTGATGTTTCAGATAAAGTTATAGTTGTTACTGGCTCCTCTGGTATTTTAGGTGCCCAGTACCTAGAAACTCTTTTAAAAGCTGGCGCTAAAGTGTGTGGAATAGATTTAGATACAAATGCACTAACTAAAAAATATGAACAGAAATTCCCTAAAAATTTTCTATTCAAATCATGTAATATTCTTGATAAAAAAGATCTTGAATGCTCTTTAGATGAAATTAAATCATTTTTAGGCTCACCAACTGTTCTTATAAATAATGCTGCGATTGATAGCCCTCCATCTAAAGATTCCGTAGTACCTAGTTTTGAAAATACTTCAGAAAAATCTTGGGATGAAGTTAATGATGTAAATCTCAAAGGTACATTTTTATGTTGCCAAGTTTTTGGCGGCGAAATGGCTAATAATAATCATGGTTCAATTATCAATATATCTTCTATTTATGGGTTGCTTTCTCCTGACCAGTCAATGTATCAATACAAAAGAGATCAAGGAATAGAGTTTTATAAACCAGTTGCATATTCAGTTACAAAAGGAGGAATACTAAATTTAACAAGGTATTTAGCAACTTACTGGGCTTCAAAAGGAGTGAGGGTAAATTCCCTTACACTTGCTGGGGTTCGCGGCGATCAGGATAAAGAATTTTTAGAACAGTATGAGAAAAGGATTCCAATCGGAAGGATGGCTAAAATAAATGAATACAATGGCGCTATTATATTTCTTTCTAGCAATGCATCGAGCTATATGACTGGAAGTAATTTAGTTATAGATGGGGGCTGGACTGCAATCTGATGAAAAAAACTCGAAGAAAAATTATCTTAAATATTGTCAACGGGAAAAAGTTGCAAGCATCAAAAAAATTATTAAAAAAAATAAACCCTCATAATGGAGAGATCCAAAAATATTTTGTAAATTCTAGTAAGGCTATTGTAGATATGGCAGTTAGTGCAGCCCATTCTTCTCATTACAGATGGTCTCAAATCACTCCTATTGCTCGAGGCAAGATCTTATCTGAATTTGTTTTGAATCTTAAGAATGAAAGCAAATCATTAGCCAACATGGTAGCTAGTGAAACTGGTAAGTCTCTTAATCATGCTTTGGGAGAGGTATCAGGAGCTATTCTTCAAGGGGAATTTTTTGCTGGTGAAGGTATGAGGCTATATGGCAAATCTTTAACATCTGGCATAGATGGGAGGAGTTCATATACTGTAAGAGTATCTCATGGCGTCACTGGTTTGATTGTTCCTGCAAATACACCTATTGCTAATATTGCATGGAAAATTTTTCCTGCATTAATTTGCGGAAACACAATTGTTTTAAAATCCTCAGAAGATGCTCCAGAACTAGCAAATAAAATTGCAGAGATAGGATTGCGCTCTGGAATACCAGAAGGAGTTTTTAATGTTATTCATGGTGATCGCAATACAGGTGTTCATCTTGTAGAAAATAAAAAAGTTAAATTAATCAGTTTTACTGGATCTACATTAGCTGGAATTGATATCATGTCGAGGGCATCCCAGAGGCTAGCGAGAGTTTCATTAGAGTTAGGTGGAAAGAATCCTTTTGTAGTTTGTGATGATGCTGATTTAGATAATGCAGTTCACTGGGCAATTCTTTCTGCTTATAGTAATGCCGGTCAAAGATGTGCTGCAGCAAGTCGACTAATAGTATTTAAAAATATTTATGAAAGTTTTTTAGATCTATTTCTTGAAAAGGCTTCAAAGTTAAAGCTTGGCCTAGGTAATACAGCTGATTTGGGACCAGTTATCAATGAAAAACAATATAAAAATATTTTGAAATATTTTAATGATGCGAAAGAAGAGGGCGCTAAAATTTTATTAGGTGGCTGTAGGTCAAAAGCAAAGAACTTAAAAAATGGTTTTTATATCAATCCAACTTTAATCTCATCATTAAGACCGTCTTCACGCTTGTATGATCTAGAAATCTTTGGACCAGTAGCGCATATTGAAAAAGTAGAAAATATTGAGCAAGCCCTTGGTAGATGTCATGAATCTCAGTATGGATTAACATCAGCAATTCATACACAAAATATTGATTTGGCTAATTACTTTGCACATCAAATTCGTTCGGGGCTCGTTAATGTTAACCTTGGAACATTTGGAAGTGAGCCTCATATGCCATTTGGTGGGTTTGGACTATCTGGAAATGGAACCAGAGAGCCTGGCACTGAGGCTTTAGATGTTTACTCTGAATTAAAAAATATTTCTTTTCTGACGCAAGATTTTAATTTATAAATTTTTTCTCTAATTACATCAATTTCAACCAGTAGCCTTGAAAAAATTAATATATGAACAGCTATTTATGAGAACAGAAGTTACAATATATCATTTAGTTCTTAAGATATGTCAATGGAAACTAAGAACTCAAAATTAGATTTCGTGAAATAACACAAATAGTTAAAGTTATAATTTTAAATTATTAAATATGAGACAAAACCTTCAATCTGTTGCTTTAATTCCTGCAAGATCAGGATCACAAAGAATTAAAGATAAAAATATAGCACAATTAAATGGACATCCAATGATTGCCTATTCTATTAGAGCAGCCATTGAATCAAAAGTTTTTTCTTCAGTAATTTGCATTACTGACAGCAAGCATTACTCTATGATTGCTCAATACTATGGAGCTGAGGTTCCAAAATTGCGGCCGAAAAAAACTGCTGGTGACTCATCGCCTGATATTGAATGGGTTTCATGGGCGTTAAAAACACTTGAAGGCATGAATAGAAGTTATGATATCTTCAGCATTTTGAGGCCAACAAGCCCCTTTAGAAAAGCAGCAACAATAAGAAGAGCGTATAAGAAATTTTTATCATCTACATCAATTGATTCGCTTCGAGCTGTAGAAAAATGTAAACAACACCCAGGTAAAATGTGGCTGCTGAAAAATAACCTTATAGATCCATTGTTACCATATGAGATCAATGGAACTCCATGGCACAGCAATCAATATAATGCTTTGCCAGATATATATATTCAAAATGCTAGTCTAGAAATTGCTTGGACAAAAATAATCAAAGAAGAAAATAATATTTCAGGTAAAAAAATAGCACCTTTCTTTTGTAAAGAGCTTGAAGGGTTTGACATCAATGAACCAGAAGATCTCATATTAGCGAATAATAATATTAAAACAGACTCTGCTATTTTACCTAGAATTAATAGCGCAGCTTATATTCAAAAAAAAGGGAGCATTCATGGGAGATAAAATAGGCAAAGCCGTAAGTGGTAAAATGTATTACATTCCTCTCCAAGAGTTCAAAAGATTAAATAATTCTAATTTAGACATAGAGTCTAAAGCAGTTTTATTTGCATCTTTTTGTAGAATTAATACTCTCTATATGATTGCTAAAGCTGGCTCGGGTCATATTGGCAGCTCATTTTCAAGCATGGATATAATTTCTTGGATATACCTTAATGAGTTTCAGGATACCAAATTAGATAACATATTTTTTTCTTCAAAAGGGCATGATGCACCAGCTCTTTACAGCATTCTAATTGGTTTAGGAATCATTGAATTTGATATGTTAAGCAAGCTTAGGAGAATAGATGGTTTGCCTGGGCATCCTGATGTTAAAACAGATGGCATATTAACAAACACCGGATCTCTTGGAATGGGTATTTCGAAAGCGAAAGGCATGATTCGTGCAAATAAAATATTTGGTATCAGTTCTAATGCCATAGTATTGACTGGGGATGGTGAATTGCAAGA
>CEWG01062968.1_pt1 | contig 10526 bp, 6 predicted proteins | sample 361411 | NCBI WGS metagenome assembly CEWG01 (sample SAMEA2622173, study PRJEB7988) | marine metagenome | biome: marine biome (ENVO:00000447); feature: surface water layer (ENVO:00002042); material: "saline water (ENVO:00002010), including plankton (ENVO:xxxxxxxx)" | depth 5 m | reverse complement strand
TTATGGTGATAATAATAATAATTTTTATGGTGGAGCATTAGAAGATGATATTGATGAAACTGTAGCAGTTACTGATGATAGTGCTGTTGTTTCTGAACCTACATTTGAAGAAGAAGTAATTGAAGCACAAGAAGATGATAATGTTATAGAAGATGTTGAAGCACCTACAACTAAATTACCAGAAGAACCTAAACAAGAAGAAAAGATTGTCAGTAAAGAAGAAGATGATAAAACAGATAATACAGATGAACCAGAATTATTTAATGATGATACAGAAGAAGAAGATGAAGTCCATGAAGAAAAAGAGGAGGAAGAAGAAGAATATGAAATTCCTTTTGATTATTTATCATTAAAAGAAAAATATCCTTTAGATATTTGGGGATTAATAGATACATATTTTCGTGATAATGAATATTATAAATCAAAACATCAATTAGATTCATTTAATGAATTTATTTATTCTAAAACAAATGGTATTGAATATATTATTAAAAGAGAAAATCCATTAATTATTTATAAAGAACCAATTTCAGATGGTACAAAATTTAAATATGAAATTAGTATTTATTTTGGAGAAAGGTTTGATAAAGATGGCAATAAATTTTCAGATAATAATATTTTTTTATCTACCCCTTCTATTTATGATAGTAATGATAAAGAAATGAGTTATATGTTTCCAAATGATGCAAGATTAAGGTCATTAACTTATGCAATGTATATTTTTTGTAATATTGGTATTACTTTTAAAATTGATGGTAAAGAAAAATTAAATTATAAAACTTATGAAAAAATAAATATTGGTATTTTACCAATTATGGTTCATTCAAAACCTTGTTTATTAAATGGATTGGAAAGTCAAAAATTAACTGAACTAGGTGAATGTCCATATGATCAAGGAGGTTATTTTATTATTAAAGGAAAAGAAAAAGTAATATTATCTCAAGAAAAGAAAGTTAATAATATATTGTATATTACAAAATCTTCTGATCCAAAAATTATTTTACAAGGAAATCTTAAATCTGTTTCTAAAGAAGGTTTTCAATCATCTAGGACAAATGTAATATCATATGAAAATGTTAAAATAGAATCTGGGAAAAATCTAAAACATTTTTTAGTCAGAATATTAGGCGTTGATATTAAATTACCATTATTTATATTATTTAGAGCATTGGGTGTTGAAACAGATCGAGAAATTCTAAATATGATTATATATGATACAGATAGTCAAGAATTAAAAAATAAATTATTAGATGAATTGTTTATTTCTATTAAAGATTCTCAACCTATATATACACAAAAAAATGCTTATAAATTAATTTCAATGAATACAAAAGGAAAAGAAAATATTAATACAATTGATATATTAAATAATAATTTCTTACCAAATTATGAAACTGATAATTTTGCAAAAGCTAAATTTTTAGCTTATTCTGTTCGCAAGATTTTATTAACTCATTTAAAAGTTATTAATTTTACTGATAGAGATTCTTATAGTTATAAAAGAATAGATACTCCAGGTAGTTTATTATTAGAATTATATCGTGAATTATGGGGTAAATATCAAAGAAATGTTTCATTAACTATTGATAAAGAATATAAATTTAATATTAAAGAGGCGGGGAATGATATTCAAAATATTATTAATGAAAAGAATATCAAATCTATTTTTGATAATAAAATTATGAATCAAATTAGTAATTCTTTTGGTGGTGTATTTGGTACTGGTATTTCTGCTAGGCAAGGTATTGTTCAAGATTTAAATCGTAACTCTATGCTTGGAACTCTTTCTCATATTCGTAGATTAATTACTCCATTACCTGGATCAAGTAAAACAATTGGTCCAAGAAGATTACATAATTCCCAATGGGGATTTGTTTGTCCAACAGAATCTCCAGACGGTGGGAATGTAGGTATTGTAAATCATTTATCAATTATTAGTACAATATCTTTTAATATTACAGATGATGGAATATATGAAGCATTAAAAGATCATGATTTACTAAGTTTAAAAGATATTATTACTGAAAATTTATATAATTTATGTAAAGTATTTATTAATGGTAAATGGATTGGATTACATAAAGATCCTGAATTTTTATTGAAAATATTTAAATTATTTAAGTTGAATAGTATTATTAATATTTATACATCAATTTCGTGGGATTCTAAATTAAATGAATTTTATATTTTTACAGATAGTGGAAGGATTGTTCGTCCTGTATTAAAATTAAAATATAACAAAGATGGAGAAAAGATTAATGATTTAATATTAGGAAATACTGATTTAATGAGTAGTTGGAAAAAATGTATTCATGGATATATGTTAACTAGATTACCAGAAATTTCTGTTTATAATAATGAATATTTTAAAGATTATTTAAAACAAATAAAAGACGAACATAAAGATGATTATTTAGAATTTTTAGAAAATAATGCAGCACCAATTGAATATATTGATTCTATAGAAAGTGAATATTGTTTTATTTCAAAAGATATTTATTCTATTGATAAAAATTATACACATTCTGAAATTCATAGTTCTCTTATTCTTTCACCACTTGCTTTATCAATTCCTTTTCCAGAACACAGTCAATATCCAAGAAATGTATTTTCTTGTCAACAAACAAAACAAGCGGTAAGTGTTTATAGTAGTGCTTATAATACTCGATTTGATACATTCGGACATATTTTAAATTATCCTCAAAAACCTATTGTAGCTACAAGATATAAGAAATATACAAATGTAGATAGATTACCAAATGGAATGAATATTGTTGTTGCAATATGTTCTTATACTGGATATAATCAAGAAGATTCTATTATTATAAATCGTTCTTCTGTTGAAAGAGGTATGTTTAATAGTATGTATTTTAGAAGTTATGAAGATAGTGAAAGTAAAGATGCAGGTGATAGACCTTGTGAAAATTGTCAATTTATAAATCCTAAGAATTTAAGTGATATTTTAAAAAAAAGTAAAAAGAACTTTGATAAATTAGATGAAAATGGTATTGTTAAAGAAGGCGAATATGTAGATTATGATGATGTTATAGTTTCAAAAATGAATCGTAAAACTTTACCGAATGGAAAAATAATCAAAGATATATCTGGTAAAACAGTTAAATTTATGTCAAGTGGAAAAGTTGATAAGGTTGTTGTTACTAAGAATAGAGATAATCTTAGAAATTGTAAGATTCGAATTTTTAAAGAAAAAATTCCAGATGTTGGTGATAAATATGCAAGTCGATGTGGACAAAAAGGAATGTGTGGATTATTACTTGAACAACATCAAATGCCCTTTACAAATGAAGGGATTGTTCCAGATTTAATGATTAATCCACATGCGATTCCTAGTCGTATGACAATTAATCAATTATTAGAGGTTGTTTTAGGTAAAAGTTCTGTTATAGCGGGTTATTATGGTGATGCAACTCCTTTTCAAAATAATGATATTAGTGTATATTCTGATTTATTAGAAACTTTTGGATATGAAAAATATGGGAATGAAGTTATGTATAGTGGCATAACTGGTGAACAACTTAAAACAAGTATATTTATTGGACCAACATATTATCAAAGACTTAAAATCATGGTTGCTGATAAAATGTTTTCTAGAGGGAGAGGAAAAATGCAATCATTAACTCGACAACCTGCTGCTGGTAGAGCAAATGAAGGTGGTCTTAGGATTGGTGAGATGGAAAGGGATAGTATATTAGGTCATGGAACCGCAGGATTCTTGAATGAAAGTGTTATGGAAAGATCAGATAAATATAAAGTACAGATTGATAAATATACAGGATTAATATCTTATGATAATAATCCTAATAACAAAACAATTGTAGAGATACCTTATACTTGTAAATTATTATTACAAGAATTAGAAACTATGGGAATTGCTCCAAGAGTAATAACTCCTGCTAAAATTACAAATCATGTTTTATTTGATCATTTAAATCAAATCTATACAAACGAATATGATAAAAATATAAATTATGAATATAAGGAATCAGATGATAATGAAGAAGAATAATTGATTTTATAAAAATTTGATTTAAATATAAATTAATATTATTATAAATATAACATGGATATTATTAAACAAATTGCAAAATCGAGACAAATTCTTAAAGAAGTATTATCTGAAGAATATGATACAGATACTTTACCAATTTATAGTATTGATGAAACTGACAAATTATTTTCAATTGAATCTTCTAAAAATCCTTTTAGTATTTTAAGTCATGGAGGTCAAGGACAAGGGAATGCTTGTAATTTCTCTGTAAATCATCGCATTATAAAAGATCATCAATTACATGTATTATATTATAATTTTCAAAAAGATGGAAAGACTAAAGTTACAAAAACAGTTATTGATAAAATTAAAACACTTTATAATGATGATATTATTCAACCTACAGATAATATCATCTTAATTTTAAATGAAAATATTAAAGAAACAATTCAAAACATTAATAATACTTTAAATCTTCATCTTAAAGATGATAAATTTGATATAAAAAATAATGATATTCAACTTGAAAAAAAACATTTTCGAAATGTATTTATGTTTGATATTAAGACTTTACAATTTAATATTTTAAAACATAAATTTGTTCCAAAACATGAAGTAGTTCGTGATAATGATAGTATTCAACAAATACTTAAAAATTGTAATTGTTCAATAGATCAATTACCTATTATATCTAAAGAAGACCCTGTTAGTAAAATAAAAATGTGTATTCCTGGAGATATATGTAAAATTACACGCCATAGTAAAACTAGTGGCGATTATATCTATTATAGAGTGTGTCGTTAATAAATTATATTTAATCAATACTTGTAGACATAACTATATCATCATATACACTCCTTGGAACAAATTCTATTTCTCTACTTGATTCTTTGGATGGACTCAATTGATGAGCGATTCCAATTGTTATAAAAGTCATTGAAATTATAAATAATATTAATGAAATTTTATACATCATATATATTAAATTATATATTAAATTATATTTTTTCGACATTGAGGACAATTATTATTTATTTTTAACCATTCTTTAATACATTCTTTATGATATTGATGTTCACAATTTAGTTTTATAATATTGTTATTTTCTATATATTCTTCCAAACATATACTGCATTTATTTTCTTTAATATCTTTTATATTTATAGGCAATAGTAATTTTGTTTCTATCTTATATTTTTTATATTTATCTATAATTCTATCAACAAATATATTACAGGAATAGCAAAATAGTGTAGATAAACATACAAATAAAATTGCTGCTAAACCATTACCTTCTGTATTATCGCCACGATTTTTTTCATATTGATATATATCTCTATTATATCTATAATCTGGTTCAACACTATCCATAACTATAAATATTTAATTTATTTTAAAATATTTGTTATAATATAAATGAGTATTCGACAAAGTTTAGCAATGAAATCTGTTCAAGTATCTATTACAGCTGCTATATTATTCTTAATTGTAGCAAATCCTTTAATATTTAATATTGTTGACTTAGGATTAGCAACTATTTTAGGAACAAAAATTGGTACTAATCATATGATTGTCTTAATATTACACACTGTAGTCTTTGGATTATTGATGTATTTTTCTACCAAATACTTTTTTGATGATGCATATGAATGGTTACAAAAAGAAATTTGAAATTAATTATATAAAAATTATATTAACTATAATAATATATGTAAAATGCTTGCAATCGCTCTAGCTCGTAGAAATAATAATAGCAGAACTCTTCAAAATAATCAAATCAATAATAAAAAAAAAATGGAAACTATTCAAAAAGAAAATAAATTTTCTGTAGCAATTTTTAAGAGTCGTCAAAAGAAATAAAATAATTATATTTATATAAATTATCTTTTTTTATTAATATTAAAAATTAATTAAAGATATATTCTTTACTTATATTAATAATATAAATGAATAATCAACATATTTTATTGGATTATGATAATTATGTTAAAGATTATAAATCTATCTATGGAGAAAATACAATTGTTTTAATTCAACTTGGATCTTTTTTTGAAATGTGTTCTGATATTGATAATAATAATGAGATTGGTGAAAAAAATATTCATACTATTTGTGACAATGTCTTAGATATAGCAGTTGGTAAAAAATATTACAAAACAAAAAATGATGTTACTGGTATTGTAGAACAAAAAGATTATTTGATGGCAGGTTTTCCATTGATTTCACAAGAAAAACATTTAACAACATTATTAGAAAATAATTATACAATTGTTCTAGTAGAACAAATTACAGAACCGCCCAATCCAGAGCGTAAAGTAACACAAATTCTTTCACCAGGAACAAATATTTTTCATAATAAAAAATGTTCGAATTATCTACTTAGTATTTACATTGAAAAATTTAATTATATGAATAATGATATTTTTCAAGCAGGTATATCTGCAATTGATTTATCAACTGGAAAGAATTACATCCATCAAATTAGTCATGATAATGATAATGATTTTTGTTTTGATGAAATCTCAAGATTAATAAATTTTTATAATGCTTCAGAATTAATTTTTCAAACAGAAAATTTTAATTTAACTCGTGATGATGTCCTTAATAAATGGGATATTAATCACGATTGTTTTAGGATTAATCATTTAAATGATACTATTCTTAAAAAACCAAGTTATCAGAATGATATTTTACGTCAAATCTTTAATATGAATACAATGCTAAATCCAATGGATGAATTAAATATTAGCATTAAAAATGAATTAAGATTATCTTATATGTATATGATTTTTTATATCAAAGAACATAAAAATGATATATTAAAACATATTGAAAGACCAATTGAACATCATGAAAAAAATTATATGACACTAACATCTAATTCTATTCGTCAATTAAATGTTGTGAATAATTATTCTTATTTTAAAGGTAAAAATGAATCATTATTAGCAATTTGTAATCAATGTTCGACAGCTATGGGTAAAAGAATGTTTAAAGATAGATTATTATATCCTTCCATTAATATCGAAGAAATACAAAATCGTTACCTTTGTATTGAAGAATTTAGAAAAGATGGTTTTTATAATTCTGTTCAAAATGATTTATCTAAAATTGGTGATTTAGATAAATCTTTACGATTGATGGGATTAAATCTTTTACAACCTTATCAATTATATTCAAGTTATTTATCTTACGAATATGTTAAAAAAGTAATTAGAAAAATAATGAATGCAGATATTAATAATTATTATAGTGAAAATAAATACAGATTCTTTTACTATGAAAATTTTATGAAAGAAATACTTGAAACTTTTAATTTTAAATTATTTACAAATGACCCTATTGAACAAATAGAAAGGTCAATATTTATTAAGAAAAACTTTGAAGCTATTGATGATATTGACGATGATATTTTATATTATAATCATCATATTGAGTTAATAATTGATAGACTAAGTAAATTTATTGATTCAAATAAAGATTGTATTAAGATAACTCAAAATAAAGATCATGATGAATGGTTACTTTTTTGTACTAAAAAAAGAGCTCAAATTTTTAAACAAAGATTACAAAATATAGGTGATAATAAAATTATTGTAAAAGATGGAAATGAAATTATATATACATTTAAGAGTGATGATTTCACTTATAAAACAAAAGATGGTAATAATACATTTATAGTATTTCAATTAATGAAAGATATTTCTAAAAAGAAATATGATTTATATAAAAGACTTTCAAAATTAAATAAAAAATATTATGAAGAAACTTTGGTTCATTTATATGAAACATATCATACGACATTAAAGAATATTCATAATTTTATTGCTGATGTAGATGTTTCTTCTACAAATGCAAAAGTTTCTATTTTGAATAATTATCATAAACCTGAAATAGTAACTTGTGAAAAAAGTTTTATCAGAGCAAAAGAAATGAGACATCCAATTGTAGAAAGAATTAATACAGAAATTGAATATGTTACAAATGACGTGACACTTAATAAAGATGGTATATTATTATTTGGAACAAATGCTTGTGGTAAATCTACATTTATGAAAGCCATTGGATTAAATTTAATTATGGCACAAGCAGGATTATATGTTGCTTGTTCTGAATTTAAATATTTCCCATACACACAAATATTTACAAGAATATTAAATAATGATAATATATTTAAATCTGAATCATCTTTTGCAGTTGAAATGAATGAATTACGGGGTATTATTAATCGAGCGGATGATAGCTCTTTAGTATTAGGCGATGAATTATGTTCGGGAACAGAAACGAATTCTGCTTTAAGAATTGTATATGCAGGATTATCTATGTTAAGTCAAAAATATTGTTCGTTTGTATTTACTTCTCATTTACATCAATTGACTGATTATGAAGAAATTAATATAATTGAAAACTTAAAGATTTTTCATTTAGAGATTAAATATGACGGTGATAAATTAATTTATGATCGTAAATTAAAAGAAGGTTCTGGTCCTTCTATTTATGGTATGAAAGTATGTGAAGCATTAGGATTATCACAAGAGTTTTTAGATATTGCAAAGAGTTTGAAAATTGATAAGAAAAATATATTAAAAACTTCACCTTATAATAAGAAAGTAATTGTTGATCAATGTAAAATATGTAATGAAAAAGCAGAAGAAACACATCATATTGTAGAACAATGTGAAGCAGATGAAAATGGAAATATTAAACATTTCCATAAAAACAATACGCATAACTTAGTTCCTCTATGTAAGAAATGTCACGATGAAACAACATATGGTAAATTAGTTATTGAAGGATACATACAAACAAATAATGGAAAAGAATTAAAATATCATTATGTTGAAGAAAAAAAGAAAAAGCGAAAGAAATATGAAGATTCAATTGAAAAGATAACTTCATATCGGAATGAATATGAAATTAATAAATCAAATTGTATTAAATTATTAGAATTAAATGAAAATATTAAAATTGGTCGTGAAACATTAAAGAAAATAATGGAAAATAAATATTAGTATATATATATATATATATGGATTCTATTATAGATAGTGTATTTAATCGTGTAAAATTTCGAAGAGATTATGCACATAAAGAATTACATTTAGAGGAACTAAGAAGGTTATTAGATGAAGGTTTAGATCCTAATATTAGAAATAATATTGATGATGATAATGGTGATAATGGTGAAACAATGTTAATATATGCAACTATGAATGATCGTTTAGATATTGTCAGACTCTTTTTAGAGTATAATGCAGACCCCAATATTACAGATGATGAAGGTGATACAGCTTTATCGATGACAACCAATAAAGATTTCCCGTGGAATAATAAAGATATTAATAGAAATATAATTATAACATTATTGCAACATGGAGCTGATCCAAATATTGCCGATAATTATGGATATACACCTTTAATGGAAGCTACAATACATAATCAACTATATATTGTTCATTTATTATTAGATAATGGTGCAGATCCTTTTAAAAAAAATCAAGGTGAAACGGCTTTAGATATGGCTTATAATTATTATGCTGTCGGCGATGTTGATCGTGAAGTAATTGATTTATTAAAAAATCGTATGGCAACAATAAGATTACAGAGTAGACATCGCGGTAGAAAGACACGTCATAAATTAAGAACATCTATGGCACGTAGAAGATCAGCATTAAGTCAAGTTGCAGATGAATATGGTTTAGAGGAAGATATAATAGATATGTTAAATAGTCGTATAACAAGACCTTCTCACTTAGATATGATAGATGAAACTCCACGTAATATATTATCACATGGTGAAATAGATACTAAAAATTTGAAAAAAACACAAAAGAAAAGAAAAAAGAAAAAAAAACGGAAGAAAAGGTACTATGGAGGATCTAATAATTTAAAAGGAGGTATGTTTTCACTACCTACTCGTAGATTAAAATACACTGAAGTAGAACCTGATTTTTCTGTTTATGATACAAATGTATTGAAACGTGCTGTTGAAAAGGGTAATATAAAAGTATTAAGAAGATTTATAGAAAATGGTATCAATTTAGATTTTAAATATAAATCACTAAATGGTTATTCTAGTAATACATTATTAATTACTGCATCTGAAAATGGATATACAGATATTGTAGAATTATTATTAAAGAATGGTGCAAGTACAGATATTTTTAATAGTGCTGACACTACAGCACTAATGGAAGCATGTCATAATCAACATCCATTGATTGTAGAATTATTATTACGTCATGGTGCTGATCCTAATATATTTAAACAATGGGGGCCTACTGCTTTAATTCTAGCTGTAGATAAGGATGATGTAAAAATTACTGAATTATTATTAGAGTATAATGTAGACCCTAATTTTCGAATGAAAGGTAATGGTGATACACCTTTAATGATTGCTTCAAGAAGGGGTAATACAGAAATTGCTACATTATTATTAGAAAGAGGAGCAAATCCTAATATATTAAAATTAGATACAAGTAATAGTAACAATACAGCTTTAATAATGGCAGCAATG
>CEWG01210104.1_pt1 | contig 10553 bp, 16 predicted proteins | sample 361411 | NCBI WGS metagenome assembly CEWG01 (sample SAMEA2622173, study PRJEB7988) | marine metagenome | biome: marine biome (ENVO:00000447); feature: surface water layer (ENVO:00002042); material: "saline water (ENVO:00002010), including plankton (ENVO:xxxxxxxx)" | depth 5 m | reverse complement strand
TTTGGTAGAAATATTACAGTTGAATTAGCATTAGATGAAAAAAGAAGAAAACCCGCCACAGATTTTTTAAAAATATGTCGTGCTGAGTTTGATAGATTAATTGAACAATCACCTGGTATAGATGATAAAATTATTAATCTATTTGAACATCAATTTAAAGATAATGATATTATTCGTCCAGAAGTATGTAATGGTATTAAAAAATGTAAAATATATAAACCTTCTAGAGATGAAAAAGTTACTACAATGATTGCTGATGCCGGTGGTAAGTTTCTAGCAAATCGTAAAGATCATTTAAAAACTGCAAAGTCATGGAAAAAATTAGAAGTAAAACAAAATGCGGGTGATAATGTAGATATAGAAAAAGGTAATACTAGACCAAGACCTAGAAGAACTATTCAAGTTTCTAATAATAATAATAATAATAATAATAATGTTAAAGAAGATAATGTGTCAGCTGTTCAAAGTATTATGAGAGAACCTGTTAATAATAACCCTGTTAACAATAATCCTGTTAATAATAATAATAAATCTGATATAGTAGAAACAAATGATAAAGCTGTTCAAGAACCTGAACCTGAACTTGAACCTGAACAAGATTTAACATTACAAATAGAAGATAGTACTGATGAGTTTTTAAATGGTATTGAATCTACTGAAAACCCTTAAATTTGAATATTTAAAACTTTATTATTAATTCAATTAAATATGTTACGGTTAAATTTAAAAAAGGAACTATTTAAATCTAATATGACACACATTTTAAGAGACATATTTTTAGTTTATACTGACGGTGCTTGTCGAAATAATGGTAAAGCATCTGCTAATTCTTCAATTGGTATATATTTTTCAAATAGAAATTTACATAAAATAGATAATATATCAGAAGTATTAAAATTATCAAAACATACTAATAATATTGCTGAACTTGCAGCAATTAATAAATCATTAAGTTTAATAAAACAAAATAATATTAAATTACCTGTTCACTTATATACAGATTCAGAATATTCTTTGAATGTATTAACAAAATGGTATCCTAATTGGAGTGAAAAACAAAAGAAAACTAAAAAGAATATATCATTAATCAAAGATACATATGATTTATGTATGGATGTTAATCCTAAAATATATCATATAAAAGCACATACTAATTTAGAAGATGAACATTCACTTGGTAATGCCATAGCAGATCAATTGGCGAATGATGCCCTGGATAAATTTGAAAAAAATAATATTGGAATCTTAAAATACTTTCAATAATGGATTGTCTAAGCAGAGAACAACTACTACTTCTGCAACACAACTTGACTTACGAAGTATATGAAGAGTTTATGAGTATGTTTGAAGAGACAGATGAACGCATTCCTGATAATGATGAAGAAGCGTATAGATGTATTTTAGATGTATTGAAGAGACACGAATATTTTGGACAGATATCTGGATGGGGTGATCAAGCAATTTATGTAAATATCCCAGCAGATTTTAATAATTCTATCCTAAAGAAGCATATTAGAGATTATGAAGTAGAAACACAAAAGGAATTAGTTCAATATTTAGATAGGTATCCTCAGGACTTTAGAAAGGAATTAGATAAGGAACTTCAAGAATATGGTTCATGTCTTAAGGTGAAGGATAGTATTTAAAGAATTATTTAAAACCAGTATATAGGATTACCAGTTAATCCATTTTTTTCATTAAATGTGTCCATTAGATTTAGTTCACCATTTGAATCATAAATACCAAGGATACCTCGGTATTGTCCTTCTTTCAAGAATAGTTTGTCATTAATAATAAACATCAGAGCAATTACAAATCCTAGTACAAAGAACATTGTATCTGAGAACATATTAAAATAGTTTTTTATAATTTCTTTCTTTATAATTTCAAATTTAAGAAACAGTTTTTAAATTTGAAATTCAAAATAATAATTTTAATATCAAGATATAGTAATATTATGAAAAAAATTATGAATCAAAAAATGATTAAGGTATGGTCAGAAGAAGAAAATAGGTGGATACCTTCATATTATTATTTTAAACCTGGATTAATTCCCAGAACAGTAGGATTTATGTGTCAAGAAGACATTGATAATCTTCCAACTAGAGAAGAGGTTATTAAGAATATATACAGAGCAAAACTTTAAGCAATCATTTCAGCTTTAATAGTAGGATAGTGATTATAATTTTCTAATATAAAATCTTCTTCATTTATATCATTAATATCTACAATTTTTTTTGCTAGTTTTAATTCAGGAAATCTATTAGGGATTCTGTGTACTTGTTCACCAATAGCATCTATATGATTCATATAAATATGAGCATCTCCTAAAACATGATGAAAATATCTTGGAGTATATCCTGTAATTGAACCAATAATATGCATTAAAATAGAATAACTAGCAATATTAAATGGTACACCAAGAAACATATCACCAGATCTTTGATAAAGCTGAGCATCTAAGAATTCTTTATCTACAGAAAATTGTATCATAACATGACAAGGTGGTAATGCCATTTTATCTAAATCAACAGGATTCCATGCAGATAAAATAATCCTACGACTAGTTGGATCATTTTTAATTAAATCAATAACATTTTGTAATTGATCTACACCTTTAGAATTAGAATCAATATAATCAGCACCAAACTTCCTCCATTGAAATCCATATACAGGCCCTAATTCACCTTCTTCATAATCTAAACCTCTAGATTCTAGAAACTCTTTGGAAGAATTACCATCCCAAATATGAACATTTTTATCATTTAATTCTTTATTTGATGTTGAACCACGAATAAACCATAGTAATTCTCTAAGAATAGTTTTGAAAGGTGTTCTTTTGGTAGTTAATAAAGGAAATCCTTCTCTTAAATCAAATACCATTTTTTCACCAAATTGTGAAATAACTCTGGAGTTTCTTGAATCTTTTATATTATTTTTATATAAAATACTTTTCATTAAATCAAGATATTGTTTTTCTTGATTATTTAAATATCTTATATTTTGATAAATATTATAACTTACACCGTGTAATTTATTATTATTATAAATAACAGTTACTTCATCTGTATCCATATATTTTTTATTAATTAATTTAAAATCATTATATATATTAATTCTAAAATCTATTTCAGAATATAAATTATCATCATTTACTATTAAATTAGTATAATGTGTTTGATTTGATTTAATAATATTATAATTTACAACAGTTTCATATACTTTATTAACCATATGTAAATAATTATTGTGAACAAGATTATATAATTGAGCTCCACCAATAATAAATTTATCACCTAATAGGTTACCATTATTTTCTTCTTGTTCTAAATATTTATAACAGAAATTAAAATCATTAAATATTTTAATATTTTCATCTTCAAACTTCATTTCACTAAAATGATTTTTAGTAATAATAATGTTAATTCTGTTTGGTAATGGTTTATATTTATCAGGGATAGATTTCCAAGTATTATATCCCATAATTACAATATTTTTATGACCTTTAATATATTCTTGAGTAGTAATATTTTTAAAATATTTCATATCTTCAGGAATATTAAATAATAAATCATTATTATATCCAATAACTCCTTGATTGTTTTTACAATAGATAAGATTAAGTTTCATTTTATATATTTGATAGTTATTTTTTTATATATTAATCAAATTTATTTATTTATAATATATATATGGAAAATAGTAATAATACAGGTAAAATATTAGTATTTTTTACTGCTATAGTGTTTTTATTCTTTGTCTATGAAGTAATGACAAATACAAGTAAAGTTAGTCAAGTAAATGTTCCTCAACCAATACCTAAACAACCCAGTGAGATAGTTATAAATATAAATGAAAAAAAAAATAATAATAATGTTCCTACACCAGCACCAGTACCACCAGCACCAGTACCACCCGCACCAGTACCACTAGCACCAGTACCACCAGCACCAGTACCGCCAGCACCAGTACCACCTGCACCAGTACCACCAGCACCAGTACCTGTACCAGTAAGACCAGCTTCAATATGTAATTGTAGACCTATTATAAGTTCTTGTGGCAAATGTATTTCATTACAAGTACCACCATCTGCGGATCAACCTGAAGAAGGAGGAGGAACATCACCACCTGATTGTCAAAATTACAATAGAAATAATTGTACGACTAATAATAGATGTAGATGGGATCAAAGTGAATGTTCTTTATGTACCTCTTACACTGATGAATCCAATTGTAATAGTGCTCAAGAAGATTGTTTTTGGGGCTGTACTACAAGATAAATAAAATATTATCATATTATATAATGAAATCAGATAAATTAGTTTGTATGAGTAAAACAGTATTTTATTTTGGTTGTGTAATATTATTTTTAATAGTTTATTTAATTATTGATAAATTAAATAGAAGTAAAGATGAGTGTGTTTGTCCAACATTAGAAAAACAAGATAAAAAAAATGTAGTAGTAATCGATAGACCTACTCACATAATAGATAGACAAATAGTTGATAGAAATAATTCTCCAGAACAATTTAAAAGAGGACCTGAAAGACAATACATGGGAGGCAGAGGGATACCAATAAATATTAGAACTCGTGGAGAACCAAGTGAATATCAAAATATAGGGACTTTAACAAATGCTAGTATGAGTAATGATGTAAAACCATTATATGGGAGAAGGACTTACAGAGGATCAAATGAATGGAATTATTATACATTATTAAATAATCATATACAAGTTAAACAAGCAATAGAAATTGATTCAAAAAATTGTTTAGAGGAAAGAGGGTGCAGAGAACTAATGGATGGTAAGAATATAAATGTAAATGGTGTTTCTTATACTGTAAAATTATATCCTTATTCTGATTTTAGATATATACCTTATTAATCTTCTTTACATCTTTCAACTTCATCATCTGAACTTTCAACACCTTCCTCTGATTCATCTGATTCATCACCAGAATCATCATCATTATCAACTTTTCTAAAATGAGGTAAACCTTTTAAAACTACTTCCATTAGTTCATCCCAACGGATATTAAGATAACTGTGTAAAGTATAAAAAAATCTATTACAAATTCTAAAATTGTTATATCTTTCTAAGATAAAATCTAATTTAATAGAAATATCATCCATAATTTCTTCTAAATTGGTATCATTTTCAAGAACTTTAATAAAACTTTCATTTTCATATAAATTATCTAAAGCAATATTTAAGACATTTGCTAATTCACGGTTTGATCTTGAAAGATTTAATAAATGATTAAATGTAAAATATAATGCGTATTCAGTATTTACATTATTTTCATTAACATGTTCAGTACTTTCATCTGTATTTATTGTAATTTCTTTATTATTAAATATAAATAATGTTTCTTTATCTATATTTAATAAAGTATTAATATTTTTTAGTGCCAGTTGATTCATATTATATATATTATATTATTATTTTTTTAAGTGGTTTTAAAGAGTTGATACATATCTGACAGTATAAAAGAAAAATAAGGCAAAAACTACTGAATGAACAATAGTTAACATGGTGTCTCCCATTTGTACACCAACCATTTCAAATACTTTGTCTACAAGGTTAAATACAATAGGGTGAGCGAAGAGTAAAAAGTAAATAGCTGCGATTAAAGAAATTTGGAATACATTCTCGGTCATTTTTTTGTTTAAAAGTTGATTAGGCATTTTTATATATTATATTATAAAAAAAATATAAATTAATTATTCCGTTTTTTCTTCTGAATCTTCCAATGATTTTTCTTCATCTTTTTTTTCATCTTTAATAAATAATTCTTTTTTGATGTAAACATTATTAAAAATTAAATATCCTGGAATAATTCTTTTAGGTCTATTTAATAACATAAAATAATCAACATTATATTTTAAAATAAATCTCATAGATTCTTGTGTTAAATTAGAAATTATCATATCTATTTTACCAATTAGATCTAAATCGCTAACAATTTTATTTAAATTTCTAGTATTTTTATTATACTCTAAATAATGAATATTATTAATTAATAAATCTTTGGTTAAAATATTTTCAGAATTAATTGAAGCAATAGTTATTTGTTTTTTATATAATAAATCATTTAATTCAACTTGAGAATCATATAATTTATTATTAATATTATAAACAATTTCAGGGATATCTATATGTTTATAATTATTTTGTGTTGCTGAATTACATTCTACATTATATCTATTAAAATTATGATTTGTTAAAAGTTGAATAATACTTTCTTTATAATATTTTCTTGCGGCACCATTACCATAATAGAACTGATCTGCTTCATTATACATTTCATCCCATTTAAAACCTTTTCTAGACCAAAACTCTTTAGTATGAAATAAGCATGCTTCTGATTTATATCCATCTAATTTACCATATTTACGATTTTTAATATTATATGTAATCATATAATCTGAATATAAACATTCAATTCTTTGTTTCTTTAAAATATTAATTTTCTTTTTAATATCATTTTGTAAATATACACAATCAAAATTTAAATGTAAAATATATGGATTAGATGATAAACCCACAGCATAATCTCTTTTAAATCCACTAGGTAAACGAGACATTGCTAAATGATATTCAAACTCACCACGTTTTTGATCATTTTCAAAAGTATAATCATTTTTATGAACATCAAACTTTTTATAACATTTTTCTAAATGTTCTTTAACTTCATCAGGTTTAAAATGAATATACAATACATTTTCATCCATAGGAAATAAATCTCCATTATATCTTTTAGAATCATCTACAATAATCCATTCTATTAATTCTGTAGGATAATCAATGTTATTAAAATTATATAACATTAGATCTTTAAAATTAACAAAATCATTAAAAACAGTAATGACAGATATTTTCTCCATAATATTTTATAATTATTTATAAATCTTTAAATAAACTTATTTATTTATTTATTTATATTGACTATCGTTGTTTAGACAGCTATCTTTCTATTAATTCAATATTATTAATCATTCATTATATTTAAATATTCATTTCTAATATTATCTATTTGTTCTTCATAATATTCTGTTTTTGATGAATCATTTGACATCTTATTCATTAAAGCATCAATTTTACTTTTATAAATTTTTTGTTGTTTAGCATTTTCAGTTCTGTCATAATTAATATGTGTCCAACTAGCATTATACATTTCACTATTATATGGATTTTTATTAGAATCTTTAATAGGTTCTAAATCTTCTAAATCTGTAAAACCCGTTCTAGGTATCATATCTGATCTAAACATATTCATAGTAATTGATCTTAAACTTCTAGCAAAATCTTCACCATAATGATAATCTGTTTCACCACCTTTTATTCTACCACTATATTTCCCTCTATCAAAAATATTGTGATATATTTTAGGTTTATCATCATATATTTTTTTATCAGTTAAATATTTATTTAATATTAAATCTTCATTACAAAACATACTATTATCACAATGTACTTTATTTTTTAATTTATTATTATATATAAATATTGTATCATCTATAAATTTATTTAATTTATTATTTAAATCAATAATTAATTTATTTAATCGTTTAGATTTTTCAATATCTTCTATAGAAAATAATATAGAATTAAATTTTTCTAACATTGTTTCTAAAAATACTCTTGTTTTTTCTAATATAGATTGAAAGAAATTTTTATCATGAATATTATTTAATAATTTAATATTCTTTAAAACATTATTAAAATATTTCAATCCTAATTTATAATTTTGATTATCATATTTTCTATATACTTCAATATTTTTCAAAATATTATCCATTTCATCATCATATTCTTTATATTCATCATAAATACTTTCATATATTAATTTATTATAATATAAATAAACTAAATATAATATAATACAAAATATTATAGAATATTTTAAATCATAATAACTTAATCCTATTAATATTATAATTAAAAAAAATATCATAAGTTCATTATTTATCATCATATACTTAATTGATTATATATAAAAAAAATACTATAATTAATATTAGTATACCCAAATAAATTATATTTTCATTTTCAAATATAAATGATTTCATAGTTTCTCTAAATATATTTGATTCACTCATATTTAAATCCATTGCTTTCATTTTTATTTTAGTTTCTAAATGTTTTCTGTAATAATCATTATACATATTTGGCAAAATATTTATAATTTTATTAAATATTTGACCTACAGACATATTCATAAACTTATTTTCATTAACTTTTACTACTCTTTTTGGTTTTTTTTCTTCTGGTTCGTTAACAAAATTATCTAGTCCACCTATTAATTCAGGTCTTGACTCTTTTAATGAAGCATATTCAGTAGCCATATATATAAATAATATATTAAATATTTGTTATTAAATGAACATTGCCTAAAATCATTCGACGACAACAATATCTATGTAATCCTAATTCATCCATTACTTCCCCCTCTATAGATTTATTAGGATTTTCTAAATTAATATATTCAATATCTAAATCTTTTACATCATTAGTATTATTAATATCTTTTTTTTCATTAACACCTTTAATAAATGGTACCCATTTATCTGAAACTGTTTTGCCACATGTGAAACATCTTACAGGAATAAGCATTATTATATTATTTATATTATTTTATTTTTAAATTCAAATTTAAATATTATATATTTATAATGTTCTATAAAATATTATTTTTTATCTTTTTATTCATATCATTCGGTATAATTATATATTTTATAAATAAATATTTATTAAAAGATAATATAGTAAGAAATAGAAATAATAATAATGTCCGATTAACTAAACAACAATTATATGAAAAATTAATGAAAGATTTTAATAAAATATTCCCAGATAGAAATAGAAATTCTGGTGGAGTACAATTTTATAAATATATTTTAGATAATTATAATCCTAGTAAATATGAGTTTGATTTATATAATCAATTTTATTGCGCAGTCAGTGGTTCTCCTATAGATCCTAATAGAAAAAATATTAAAGATTTAATTGTTATGAAAGATTTAGACAATAATAATATATGTGGCGATTATTATAGATGTTGTATTCCTTGTAATTGTGATTTAATGAAATATGCTAGGGTAGAAAAAATAAATATATCTTTAAGAGATGGTAATTATGAATATCATGTATTAACTATAAATGATCCTTGTTCAAATGAATCAGAAATACCTAAATCAGTTTCAAGCTTTAAATGTAATAACAATAAAACCGTAAATGGTAAACATACACCATCTGGTAGATTAATTGTAGGTATATTACATAATTCAAGATTATGTTCTCAATCAGATTTAGATAAAATAAATACAAGTGAAGTTACAGGTAAATATTGTAAAGAAAGAAACTCTACTGAACCTGATAAATTAAGAGGGGGTATGGGTGATATATTTGTAAAATTATCTTTAGTGGGTAAAGAAGATATATCACAAGATTCGGGTCATAGTAATTTAAAAAATATATATGGAGAATCATTAAAACCTTGTCAAAAATTTAAAGATGATTTAAGAGGATCTTGGGATAATAATGGATATTGTAGTGAACGTGGTGGCGGTGTTCATCAAATATGTTTTGACGTTACTTCTGATTCACAAGATTTCTCTACTGATACAGGACAAAGTGATTGGTCTAAAGATAGAGTAGGTAAAAATCATTGTATGTGTTTGGGTGCCTGGAGTTTATATAAAGCTAAACAAAATAATGAATTAATAGATAAAACATATGATGAATTAAATTGTGATGCTATACCTGAAATGTCTTTAAATGAAAGTTATATAAATAATTGGAACACATGGAATGGTAATGAATTAGATGATCAAATAGTAGATGGTGTCAATAGTTTAATGGAACAATGTTATAATAAAGGTAATAGTTCACAAAAAGATTTTTTAAAAAATAAATATAATAATTTAACAAAATCTAGATCTGAATTTCATAATACAGAAATATACAATAAATATAAAATTAATTTCTAATATATATTAAGTTTTAAATAATTATGAGTATTAATTTTAATACACTTGCTCCAATATCTGCAACTGTATTATCTTTAGGGGGTTTAGTCTTTCAAATAGGTAGACATTCTGAAAAACTTGATTTATTAAACAATAAAGTTTATGCTCAAGAAAAAAAAGTTGAGGAAAACTATAAATATATAAATGATATGAAAATATTTATGAGTAGATCTGATGAAAAATTAGACGATATGAATACTACTATTAAAGAAATTAAATATAAATTAGAAAAAATTGAAGATAAAATTAATAAATCTTAATAAAATTTAAATTGAACATTACCACCACCATCATCTTTAGGTAAAATATTATCTATCTTTCTACACGTTGTTCTCGTAAGAGGATTATTAAAATTATGTTCATAAAAGAACCATTCATTATAAATCTCTTTAAGTATCTGACTAACAGAGTTCTCAAGATTTGTGGTATTAATATTTTTAAATAATTCATTTAATTCTTCTTTATGAATATCCATTTTGTTTAATTTAACTTTTTTTATTTTTCAAATTTATAGTTTTTTT
>CEWG01087635.1_pt1 | contig 10555 bp, 11 predicted proteins | sample 361411 | NCBI WGS metagenome assembly CEWG01 (sample SAMEA2622173, study PRJEB7988) | marine metagenome | biome: marine biome (ENVO:00000447); feature: surface water layer (ENVO:00002042); material: "saline water (ENVO:00002010), including plankton (ENVO:xxxxxxxx)" | depth 5 m | reverse complement strand
CTGCGTATGGATCAAGAGAGGCATTTTCCTTGGACTTCTCCATCGCGATATCGAGTCCAGAGCTATCGAAGGATGAGCTCCTGGAGATGGCCTCTATCAACTCCGAGTCATTGTTTGCAGAACATAATTGTTTGATTATGGATGATTCTATCCTCCCTCCTGGTATCACTATGGAGTTTCGCTTCTCTTGCGAGGTACCCAATCTAATGGCTCTGAGCTGGTTAATCAGATTTCTGTGATCTATTTCCACCCGCAGGTACCGTAGTAACCTCTTTTCACCTCCGGATTTCACTGCTTTGATTGAGTCTAGGAAGTATTGCATATCCAAGGCATTTTCCATTTCTTCCAGAGTCGGGTCCCCCTCAAGTTTGGAGAGCGTCCTCCCCCAGGGGGTTCCAGACATTGCTTCCACTGCTTCGGAAAGGCCGTCAGTTGACCTGACTATGGCCAACCATGGGGAGTTTCTAGTATTTTCAGGAGGCAGGATTTGGTCTTCTATTATTTCATCTGAGGCTCCACCATTTATAGCTCTGAGAACTGTTTTGGCCTTTTCGTAGTCAAATCTCTCCACGTATATTGCCACAAGATCTCTAAGACTCCCATGGCAGAAGCTCAAAACCTCGTGTATGTCGTTGTCGAGGTTATGAAACAGGGCAGATTCAACAGCATCTGCGCCTGTCATCCTCGTAGCATAAAGATCCATTTCAGACCTATATCCCAACTCCCCAACACTGGCAGCTATGGATTCTGGACCTTGTTGTAGCAGTTGCTTCATTCTGATCGAGTCGATTAGGCTAGCTTTCCGGGCCTTGGCCCTGGCCGAGGCGTTGTAGACATTCGAACGCCCGTAGTTCAAACTAGCCATTGACTCACCCATCATTCTCCAAATAGGACCTTATTGACCGAGGCCATGCTGGATTTCCATGCGTCCTCTAGGAGGCTGTCAAATCTGTAGTCTAGAACAACGGATCCATCTTTAGACTCTAGGACGAAACCGCCAAGTCCTGAAATATCCTCCCCCATCACGAAGTCTGACGTGGACAAGTATTTCCTATCTATTTCGACAGGCCTCATTATCATCTCTTTGGTTTGAGACTTGACCTCTTCAACAAGTCCTCGCAATATATCTTCCCTTCCATCCAAATCAGCAGAGGAAACCTCTTCCTTTACAGAATCCCAAGTAAGATCCAGTTCCTCCCTTCTGGCAACTAGAGCCCTTTTCTGATTGGCTTGCTTCGCTGCTGCGACCAGCTCAGTGGAAATTTGTTCACTGTCTTTCGTTGCTTTTTCCTCAACTTTAGCCGTTGTCTCAGCGGCACGCCTGGTGGCTTCGTCGTGTATACTCTTAGCTTCAGCCTTGGCACCCTCCAAAATGGACTTGGCCCTGGCCTCTGCTTGAGTAATTATTTCCTTAGATAGGGCATCTAGCGACATCACAATACCTCAATTAACTACTTGTATTCCCTTATTCCGATTAGAGCAGGAATAACGCAAGGAAACCGAAAAGTACGATTGTTTCAGGCAGAGCTGTGAAGATCAGTCCACTGACGAACTTGCTGGAGTCTTCTGATATCATTCCTACTGCAGCTGCTCCTATTGGCCCTTGGCTCATTCCAGTACCTATTCCACAACCTGCTAGTGCGATTCCTGCAGCTAGCTTAGCCATGGTCTCAGTGGTGTGCTCATTATCAGCCGCGCCATCCTGGGCTGAAGCGACACTGGCTACCAGAGTAACCATGAATACTGTCATCAGTAGGCGATAAGCCGTTCTCGTTCCCTTGCTTTCCATATTGTTTCTGTTCATTTTTTTTCCTCCTTATTTTCAAGCTGTTGCTTGGAATGTGATATAACTCAGTCCGCCTCCACGTATTTTGGCTTCGGGCCGAAGGGCCTGAACTCTTCGCCGCTGGAGTCGTAATACTGCCTCATCCACTCCACGAAGTGGAGTCTTGCAGCGTGAATGTTGGGGCTGAAAAGACCAAGTATGATAGCGAAGGCTTGAACGGAAATCCAGCCAATGAAAAGAAGTGGGATTGAGATGTAATCAGTGGTTGAAGCTTCGGATAGGGCTCCGAGAATGTCTGCCATAGGCTCGAAGAGCTTGTGATTTCCAGTTTCGGCTATCTTGACCCCCACAACCCCAACTGCGAAAAGTCTCACGTAAGAAATCACCGTAGGCATCATTCCTACTGCTTCAATTGGTGCGAGAAGGATATTGATTGGGAGTGGGACCCCATGATACTTGTAAAGAGTCCACATTAGGAGGACGACTGAAATGAGGACGATTGAGGCACCGGGAACGACCATTGCACTCGATTCGGATTCGGAGAGGTACCCCATCTGATCAGGGCTTCCCAGGAACCCGTATGCAAGCATCCACCCTCCAACAAGAAGAGTCATCCAGGTTCCCTTTTCGAAAAAGGCACAAACAAGTCCGACGCCTCCATGGCCATTTCCGTGAATTAAGATGTCTCTGAAACCTATGGCTAATCCGGCCATGACATGGAAGAATCCAACGTAGATAGTCAAGACTATGAGGTCTTCAAGATGGCTTCCGACTCTGTGGAACGGGAATGAGAGGGTGATTCCATAGCCTAATTCCGCCACAGGACCATATCCGTGATCGAGATCGAAGGGATATAGATTAGCCAAGAAGGCCACTGGAGACAGGTTCTCACTGTACAGATAATGGCCACTAGGGTCCTTCATGTAGCTACCATCGGGATAGGTGAGCTTGTCGTACAGGAAAATCTCCCAGCCAGCAAATTCTGCGTATATATACCCAAAGACAAGCGTCCCTATTCCGATGTAAGTCAGGAATTTTCCTCCGAGATTCATGAGTTCGTTAGTCCCGGACTTCCTGATTATCATCCAGCCAAGTCCCATGGTAACTAGCCCATATGCCATATCTCCAAGCATCATACCAAAAAATAGCGGATAAGTGACCAGCATGAAAATTGTCGGATCTACTCTACCATAAGCTGGCCTCCCGACAGCATCGGTGAGTAATTCCATTGGCTTGCTCATCGATCTTTCTTGGTAGGAAATTGGTGGCATTTCCTGATGGTGATCGCCATGGTGACCATGCCCTCCACCACCAGCTACCATCTCAAATTGTTTGACCTCTGTATGAAGGCAGAATTTTGAGAGGCCGCTGATGACCTCATCGGATCTTTTCATTTCTACCCACCCGTCAATGATGAAGGCGTGCTCAGAAACAGCGACACGGGTCGGAGCGGTGTGTACATCGTGATCTCTCTCAAGTATTTCCAAGCCACACGCCAGATCTTTCCCATTAGAATCGACCCAGCTTTCGATTGATTTCTCGAGGGTCGATTTTTCGTTTTGGAGGGTTCTCTTTGCAGCCCTAATTTCTTCCAACCTACCAGATGGAGCGCCTTCTCCTTGTGGGAGATTTATTGGTTGAAATCCGGTCATCTCAAGTTTCTCGTTGACTTGCCGAGCATTTTCTTTCCTTGTGAACACTGCTACAACGTTGACTTTTCCAGTTCTTGAGTTGAAGACGACGCTCGAATTTTCAAGGGACTCATCTCGTAGGGGCTCTGTTACGATTCCCACGAAAGACTCGATTGAATCATATCCTGTGAGAAGCTCGAGATCTATATCCAGGGGCGCCAATAGCTCCATGATCGATTCTTCCTCTGCTAAAGATGAGATTTCATTCTCGAGATCGTCGACCCTTGACTGCTTATCTAGAAGATCATCGATTTTGCTTGGGAATTCTTCTGAAAGTAATTTCCGTATTTTAGAAGGGTGAATCGCACTTTCTGGACCTTCTATTTCCACTACAGATGCAGCAGATCTTGCCTTGACTAGCAGCTTTCCCACCTTCTCGGATTCTGGATCTGGTGAACCGAGCCTGAATCCTTCCTCTGTTCCATCATAGTCCAATATGTGCAAAGCGTTGAGTTGCGATAAAGCGACTATTGCCTCGCCTAACTTGTCCTTGGAACCTGCAGCGATTAGCCTCCCCATTTGCTGAGTATTGGCTTGCGACATGTAATGCACACTCCGGAATCTAGCTCGACCTGAAAGCGTCTAAAATAATCTTGACCGCCTTCTTCCTGTTACTTTGGCTTTGGCTGTGAATGGAATTGATTGAGGATTCCCCGCCTTTTGTGACTTTCTTTGCCTCCTTTTCTGCTTTGCCTCGTGCCTCTGAGATTATACCTTGGCTAGCTGATTCTGATTCCGCTTTTCCCGACTGAATAGCTTCTGTTGCGGACAGCCTGGCCTTCGTGATGATATCTGCCGCCTCTGATTCGGATTTTGCGATGATTTCCCTTGCATTCTCCTCTGCATCCCTTATCGCCTTTAAGACCTCTAACTTTGTCATTTGGACACCTGCAGCTTCCCCGAAAGATAACGAGTTTATCATGCTAACCTTGTGTCTTTCAGGTCATGATATTAGATTTTGCACGTGACCGTCGTCGGGAACTATCCAAATATGTGTCACTCAGCGGGGTGTTCGTGGACACTGAGACCATAGGCAAGGAAGACTGGGAAGAGCTTCAGAGAAATCTGGAAGCTACGATCCCTGTTTATGACAAAGTGAACAGAGTTGCAACTTTTGGACAAGTCTCAAAATGGAGGCGGATGGTAAGAGAAAGACTGCCTTCTCATGGCAGGATTTTGGAAGTGGGATGTGGCCCTGGTAGCTTTGCAGAGGACGTAGAGGGATACGATTTGGTATGCCTTGACCCGATTCCTGAAATGCTAAAGGTCGCAGAACAGAGGGTGAATTCAGCAAGAAAGAAAAGAGGTGATGAGGCAGCAGAATTCGTTCACGGAAAGGCCGAGGATTTGCCATTTGATGATTCTTCATTTGATGCCGTTTGTACATTGTTCTCTTTCAGAGATTGGTATGACAAAAGGGCTGGGATATCGGAAGTCCTTAGGGTCCTAAAGCCTGGAGGAGTCCTCATTATTGCAGACCCAGCGAAAATAAATCGTTTTCACGGCTTCTTGGGATGGTTGTGGATGAGAACGTACGTGAGCATGTACGCCAGAATGCTCTACGGGACCGGTGGCCATCCTTGGAAATGGTTGACAAAAACGTATGTAAGTTTTGGTACGACCAAGGATTATGTGAAGATGATGGAAGAGCAGGGATTCCAAAATGTCGAAGGGAATGTTGTTTTCCCTGGCATGGTGACCATATGGCAGGGAAAGAAGTAGGAGTTGGTGAGTAAGTGATATCGTTTTTTCCCGGAATGGCAGTTGGGATGATTTTACTTCAAACCGCAATTGTTGCACCGGGCCTCTTCAAAACCTTGGAAATAGATGAATTTGGCCGTACTATCAGAAATCTTTGGCCTAAATTTTTCGCTTCGTTGGCAATTGTCGGCCTTTTGGGGACACTGGTTCTATACTTGGATGGCGATACTAGCTCCTATCGCTATGTAGTAACCGGGCTTACCTTCTTACTATCATCTATCTGCTACTTGATGATCCCCGCTACCAACAAAGCCACGGACGAGGGGAACCAACGGCTTTTCGATATACTTCACAGACTTAGCGTATCATTCACGTTCTTGATTTTAATTTCTAATATCGCATATTTCTTTTTGTGATTTAGAAGACTACAAATTACTAAATGAGAAATGGTACTAGTAAAAACATGAAATCTAGTGTCACTGGGATTTGCCAGGCTTGTATGGTGGAATCCAATACTAATCTCTATCATGGGAGTTTGACCGTTGATAGTACAGATATATCGAAATCTAAGGGATTGGGACTGAAAGTGGAGCTTTGCATTGACTGCTATGATAAAATGGTCATAGCGGAACAAATTGAATACTGGAAGATGCACATCGAAGAGGAGAAAAATCGTTCGTCCTGACCTGCTCTCAAAAGATAAAGAACGGTTTCCTACAGGTCACGAACCTCCAAATGAATGGTTTGGTCAGTGGGTTGAATGCGATATTCAGAATCCAGTCTGGTAACCTCATTATCCAGCTCCCAATCCTGAAGGAAAGCTTTGAGTTCCTCATTACAGAGCCCATTTGACGTTTCCATTCAACCTCATAATTATGCAGTGACGTGCCGTTATCCAGATGTGAGACTATAGTTTGGCCAGCTATTCTTCCCCCGATCATTGCGATGGTAATACCTGCTCCGTTTGACGGAAGTACCATTCCCGCAGAGTCACCAACAAGCAAGTGACTTCCTTTGACGAAGCTGTTTATGGTCCCAGACATCGGAAGTGATCCAGCTCCTCTGAAAGTAATTTCTCCATGATAGTTAGATATGAATTTGTCAGCGAGAGAGTTTAGCGAGGTACCCTTCGCTAGGTCTTTCTGTATTCCCAAACCAATATTTGCGCCGTTTTCTTTTGGGAAAACCCAAGCATAACCGCCAGGGGCCATAGAGCCGAAATGTAGTTCCACTGCATCTCCGAATTTGCCGTCCATGAGAACGAACTTGATGGGGATCTTGAGTGAGGATTCATTCCAATGACTTCTCCTGAGAGGATCATTATGGCCACCGGCTCCTACGATTACTTTCGCCATGAGTTGCCTTCCATCCCTCAGAGTGACAGTCTCTCCATCAACTGCCTCTACTCTTGCTCCTGTCAGGTACTCCGCACCCTTAGACGAAGCCAGATCAACCAACCACTCGTCATGGAGTACCCTATTGAGCATGAGGCCGTCAAATGGATATTTCAGAGGCCTTCCTGAGGGAGGGACGATATGCATCTCAGAAGTTCTTCGAGAAATCGCTTCTTCGGGAGTTCTCAATAAATCATCAATGTCCGGGACATCTGGACAGAGTCTTCTCATCTCGTCATTGGTCGGCACTAGCTCGCCGCACTGCAGAGGGGACCCTATCGAATCTCTCCCATCTATGACTAGCACCTTCTTTCCTCCCTCTGCAACGTACCTTGCAGCTGTAGAGCCAGCTGGCCCACCTCCAATTACAATCACGTCCCAGATTTCAGGTTCTTTTGGCATATTATCCTCGAGATTACACTCTCCTATTTCTGGAGATTACTGCTACCTCGGAAATGAGGTCTTTGGCATCTGAGGGAGGGAGCTTCGAGAGAATTTCGAGAGCGCGGTCAACGTGATTCTGAATGAGTTGTCTGGTGTACGAGAACGAACCTGAAATCTCCAGTAGAGTCGTTAGCTCATTCCATCTATCATCACTGAAATTGTTTAGAACGTCAGCTAAATGTTCTCTTTCGGTACCATGCAATATGGTCAGAGCGTGAATAATTGGTAGTGTCATCTTACCCTCGTGTACATCCGTACCCCTGGGCTTCCCCATTTCTGGGTCACCAGTGAGATCTAGAAGATCATCGACCAGTTGGAATGCTCTCCCGAATTCAATCCCGAAATCATACATCATATCTGATACCTCTTTGGAAGCTCCAGCGACCAAAGCAGAACAGGCGGTGCAAGTGGCGAAGGGGCCCACAGTCTTCCCATCGATGATTGAGTAGTAATCCTCAGGGGTTGTTGTGAGATCGCCTATGTGGTTGAACTGCTGTAGTTCCCCCCTGGCGATGTTGGTACATGAGCTTGCAATCATGTCCACAACGTCCATTTCGTACCTACCTCCCTTGGAAAATCCGAGAGCAAACAAGTAGTCACCGGCAATAATTGCTTGCGCCAAGCCGTGAGAGGAGTGGATTGTGGGCCTGCCCCTTCTGAATCTAGATTGGTCATAAATGTCGTCGTGAATCAGGGTTGCAGTATGAATCAACTCTGCTGATAGAGCTAGGTCCATGACTTCCCCGACATCGGTACCTCCTGCAGCTTCGTAAGTCAGAATAGCCAAAAGGGGCCTAAGTCTCTTTCCGCCTGAGAGCAGTACGTCACGGGCTAAATCCATGGCAGGGGCGCCGGAGGATGAAATCGCCTCCTGTACCAAATTCTCCAATTCCTCTTCAAAGAGATTCAATCGCTTCTCCAAGCCGCGCTTGATGGACAGCTTGGATACCATGTTATCATTACGATGGGATAGGGTCGTATATATCAACGAGTGTGCGTGCGCTTAGACGGGCACAGTGAGTGCTCCCCCCCAGAGGTGGATGCGATGAAAGAAGGACTTACCCTTGCTACCCTCGACTCACATAGCTGTCCCGTGGGCTCCAGAATGGCTTCATTCCTCTCCTCTGATGGAGCTCCGGAGATCGAAATAGAGCTGACTGAATCAGATAGTCTGGATCATGGCCTAGAGAGGTTGGAATCAGGGGATATAGACGTACTAGCGATGCCTGCTGAAATGATACATGGTAACATGATGGCCGTCCTTCAGTCGGGCTGTAAGGTAGTTGGAGCTAGGACTCCCATCAGGCCCTATCCGGTTCTCGTTTCCGAGAACAAACTGCAGTATCAGCCGAAATCTGCAATTATATTATGTGGAAATAAACTAATTCGAAGGCAGCTAAGGAGAGCACGTAGAGGCCTCAGGGTCCTTGATCCTGAGGCTTATGCCTCGATCGAACATAAGGGAGCGGTTCCCTCCGATTTACTTGATTTGACAAAATGGATGGAGGAATTGAGGGAATCTGGCGATATAGATGGATTCGTAGTGGCTAGGGGCCTTTATGACAATTGTAAACTTGTGAGTAGAAGGCACTCTCTACTACCTGACGGATTGGAAGAGGGAGACCCTCAATTCATTCCTCCTGCTTATTCGGACTTGATCATTTTTGTTGCTAGGGAACGGTTTCCAAGGAGCATTTCCGATGAGATATCTGAGAAGGAGGGGGAGACTAGTTGGTGGGTCCAGAATTCGATGTTAGGTTCCTTAGATCTAGAATCTCTTGAGAAGTCAGGGGTCTTAGTAAGGCATAGGCAAGTGAGATCATTAATCAAACAGGCGGAAGCTACTCGTGATCTAACCTTGGAGCAGGTCTGTCTCGATCCTGATGGAGAGGTTATCGAGGAAGAGGTGCACGTAGAAATTAGGTTGGAGGTAGTATCGAAGGATGGGACTAGGACAGTTGGACTTCACAGAGTAATCAGATACTCGAATTACGAAAGAGCCACTATAGCTTCTCTAAGAGACTGGGAGATAATTATCAAGGAAGCTTCGAGGGATGTTCCAAAGGATTTCCATACAGATCCCGAGAGTCCTCCGTTCATCCTTCTTGATGAATAGCCCGGACATGTCTGTCTCTGAAACCACATGATTTTGAGGAACTCTCACGCAACGAATATGACTACGATGTCATCCCGCGAACTGGTGCTCTGTTGATTTATGACGCGTCCTCCCTCGATATCCTGTACAGAGGGAGACTTGTAGAGTTGAGAGAAATGGCCGAATCTATGAAGATCTCCAAGAGTGGCTCAGTGGAAGTTCTACGTGCACGTCTTATTCACAGTATTGTTCTGAAAGACCTGGACCTGTCATGGGATGGAATTCAAGGCATGAGCCATAATGAGCTTGGCGGGATTCTCAAAATATTCGGCATCAAGTCTTCTGGATCCCACAGGGAGAGGCGTCAGCGTCTATGGTTGCACCTAAATTTTGACTCACGTAGGATGACCATAGAGAGACTAGCAGAGATGGACAGGGATGAGTTGCATGAGCTGTGTATGAGACTAGAAGCGCCACTAACTGGGAACCGGACTGTCCTGATGGGCAGAGTAGCAGGAGTCTTGACCAACCAGCTTAACGGATGGGGGAGAATCAAAAGAAGCCTCAGGAGGAATGGCCTGAAACTATCTGTATCTGACCCAGTTACCAAGGCCCATGAGAATTCTGAGGATGATCTTGAGATAGCAAATATCGACTTTGACATGGATTCTCCGATTGCTGTTATTGAGGATGCTCATGACTCCTTGATCCTAGGAATAGACACCTTGGGACCTGACATACAGCGAGACCTCAGGATAATTTCCTCCTATGCATCTGAGATAGACAGGATTGTAGGGACGATACTTAGGGGGTGTGGGGGCATCTGGGGAGAAGGACAGAGGGAGCTTATGCTAAGAATTTCCAAGAGGAGGGGTTGGCCAGTGAATGACGAGGCCGTAAGATCTAGGCTTGCTCGGGTTTCTACGGATATTGCAGAAATAAGAGGGGCCAGAATTGGCGAGTTTGGAAGGATGAGCAGCAACTCACTACTCAGAGAGCAAGTAATTTCTGAATCATCGGCACGGAGAATAAGGCAGAAAATGGAATTCACTGATTCACTATTGCGTGAGATGGGAGCTTAGAGGACTTGGAAAAATCCAAACCTCGGCTCAATAATTGTCCCATCGACATCCCTCATTCCTTCTATCGCGTCCTCCGCCTCTTCCCTAGAGAAGCCCGATTGAACGCATTTGAGAATTATTGTATCATACTCTGCCCCTTGTCCCCCATCTGCCGATTTTATTGCGTTAATTATTGTCACGGATATATCCCCAGTGGGCTCAATTGGGGAGTTTGGCTCTGATGCCTCTGGCCCCATTTTGTCGGCCTCACTCTCTGAACGTGACATCTCCAATTCGGCCTCGGCCATACTGGACCTCCCAGATGCTATTGATAGGGCCTGTAAAACTCCAACTCTGTAGTTTTCTAGATCAAATTCTGGATA
>CEWG01127001.1_pt1 | contig 10563 bp, 8 predicted proteins | sample 361411 | NCBI WGS metagenome assembly CEWG01 (sample SAMEA2622173, study PRJEB7988) | marine metagenome | biome: marine biome (ENVO:00000447); feature: surface water layer (ENVO:00002042); material: "saline water (ENVO:00002010), including plankton (ENVO:xxxxxxxx)" | depth 5 m | reverse complement strand
TTGTGAAAAATAAATTCTGTTAAGCATATTTTCATAGTTTAAAACAAGATTAGATTTATATTTTTCAAGTTTTACTTCTATCTCACTATCAAAAAAATTAACACATAGAGAAGATGAAATAAATATTGATAAAATAACCACTAAAAATCCCTTGAAAGAAGAATATTTTAGAACCTCTCTTTTCCTTTTAAGATTTTTCCCCTCATATGAAGTAGCAATAATTAATCGATACATATTATGAAGAATATAAGTTAAAAAAATACTTAGCAAAATAGCTAGAAAAATATTATCTAAAAGTAAATAACCAGCATAATAACATCCATATATACTAAAAATTAATATTATTAAATATGAAAAAATTAAAATGCTCAAACTAGTTGATCCTCCTTCATTTTTTTTCAAAATATTTTTATCGAATCCCAACAAAAGATGTAGAAATTGTATCATGATTTTTTATCAATATAATTTTCGGGATTAGATTTAATATTTTGAATCTCTTTTGATTTCCAATTCTCCATCACTATCTCACTTAATTCATTTTGAGTTTGTAATAATTTAATCTTTTCTTTCATTAAACGCTCTGCTTGATGATTAATTACAAGATTACGCTGTACACCCTCTTTATCTTTATAAAAATCATATTTTACCTCAATTCCTTGTTCTGCTTTTAATAGTGCTTTAATATTATCATCCATAAAGTCGTATGGGCTTTTAATTAACATCATCTTAAAAAAGATTGGAGTCAACTCAATAGCCATAAACAATAAAGTAATAAATAATGTTATCCAAATTCCAGCAATTTCATGTGCAATTTTAAGTCTTTCTAAAAGACCATTTAACATTTTTGCAGATTGCTCGGCTTTTGCTTTTGCTTCTTTAAGCTTTTTATCTGCTTCATCCAATTCAATTTTTAATTGTGCTATTTCTTCACCTTTGACTTTTTGAATTTCCTTTAACTCTTCAAGTACTCTATCAGCTATTTCTTTGTTCTCTTTTGCAACAGGACCAATGCCTCTATTGCCAGTCCCACCTTTACCATCAATCTCAACTTGATACCTCATTTCTGCAATTCGATGTTCTTCCTTCTTTGTTGCAATTTCTTGTTTGCATTCTGCTATTCTTCCCTGATACTCTTCAACAGCTGGTCGAAAATCCCTTTCAGCTTTTTGCCGAGTTTTGTTATATTGATCTTGCTGCTTTTCTTGTAGTCTCACATCGATCTCGGTCTGAAACATTCTAATCTCAACAGGTTTAGATATTGTAATAGCAATTATCATTCCCATTAATATTCTTGGAATAGCACTTTTTACTTCAGACCATGTTACAGCTTCTGTACCATCTCCTTTACCAGTACTTGCCACTATAAACCTATCAATATTAAAAATTATAAGTCCCCAAATAAGCCCAAATATGGTTGCCTTTATACTTGTTGGTAAATGTGCGGCACCACTAATTTCTTGTATTGCCTCTGTTCTTGGTTCAAAAATGATATAAAACGCATAACCTCCAGCCATAGCTGCCATAAATCCAGTAGCAAGTACAATACCACCTAAACAGGCATATTTTACATGATCAGTGTATGTACTTCTTTCAAGAATGTACTTATCAGCACCAGCACAGTTCCATAAAAAGCGCATAATTTTGTTTGATTTCGGTGTTGTATAAAAATCTCTTTTCATAATTTTTGATTTATATTAATATCTTTTATTTTAAAATTTATATTTGATAGCGACATATCTATATCATTAATTTTTGTAGAATCAATACTATCATTTAGTACAACTACATTGTCTTTTAATTGATATGTTTGTTTTATTGTATTTGTATTTTGAATAACAATATCTATCTCTTTTGTACTGATAGCAAAATCTCCTATTGCATAAAGCTTGGCTTTTTCATTAGCATAAAGGAATAAATCTGCCTTATTATTTTTGCTAAAAAATTTAATCTTTTTTCCAACTTTTAACATAACAAAGAAGTGACCTTTCACTTCCCACTCTAAGTGCACTAAACTACCTGCAAGATGATACGCAGAAGCTGTCTTAAATGATATAATCTTAGGTTTTGCCATTGTTATCTCATAAATTCTTTACGTGTAATATTAGTTCCTTTCAAATCTCCTCCTATTGCATTAAAAATAAATCGTGGGTTAGTAATTATATTAGGTCCCCACCAAATACTGAATACTGATTTATATTCTTTAATTTCTTCATTCATAATAAAACCTCCTTGAGTAACTCCATCATCCATTATCATATCATAAGTCCAATTATTACCTTTATAGATTTTTAAAGTATAAACTCCATCTGGTATATTTTCTATATGTAATTCATCCCCACTTCTTATAAATTGACTACGAACCTTTTTTCTTGTTTTGCTATTTATTAATAATATCAAAACATCCAAATCTGAATTTCTATTATCAATCTCTAAAATGTTTCTGCCACTATTTATACCTTCACCAAAATATTTCTTATAAGGCATATATCCTGTTTCTGGATAGCAAAGCACATCATATCTTTCGCATCCTAATTCCAGTCCAAGATCACAAGCAGCCACAAAATCAGCACAACCTGTTTTTTCCCCTCTCGATATTTCTTTAGATTCTCCCCTGTAATAAAAAGAATTAGCATTTACGCTACTAGATTCTAAGCTAATAGATGTAGTAAAATCCTCTATAGCCTTTTTATATAAAGGACTCCATTTGTTATGAGCCTGTTTCATATAAGACCTTCCCCTCCAGTAATAAGCTTCCCAATTATTTGGATCAATAGAAATAACCTCAGAGAAGTCATACTCAGCGTTTTTATACTCCTTAACATTCATATGCTCAATACCCCTTCGCATTAGCGCATCGATATGTTGATTGTCTTTTTTAATTGCTTTATCAAGGTATTTGAACCCTTTTTCAGATTTACCCTTATCAAAATAATTTACTCCTCTTTGAAAATAATCTTGATTTGGATTGCATTGACGAATCACCAAAACTAATAACAAGAAAAACAAGATAATTGCAAAAAGATTCCCAAAAGAGAAATTCGATTTTTTTGAATTATTTAATGCTGCGGTAACATCATCTTCACCAATAACAGAATCTTCTAAAAATTTTTCTTTCTCTTGATTTTTACTCTCATCATTTTTAGCTATTTTATTCTTATCATTATTAATTAGTATTGGCCTTGTTTTTATATCATCATCAAAGTGAGAGAACTTAACCTTTGGTATTTCTCCGCTAAATTCATGATCGTTTAGATCGTTCCAACTTCCATAAATTCCACCAGGAGGAAATAGATTTAATTTAAAATTTTCATTAACTTTTATTAGATCAATTCGAAATTTATTTTCAACATCAAACATAGCGATCCCATTAGATTCTTTTGAAAATAATTTTATTATACTATCATCACTAATATTTAAAAATTCATCCTTGTTATTATATTCAACAACTATTTCTTTAAATATTTTAATTGCATTTGTTGGACTTTCAAATAATGCATATATATCAGTAGCATCTTCATCTTTAGTAACAAATCTTCCATCATAAATATCTTCTTCATTAGTTAAGAAAAGTTGATTATTAAAACCATTAATGCATTTAATTAACTTTTTATTTAAAGGATGAATTATAGTAATTAAAGAATTTTTTGTCTGGTCTTCATTATCTTTAAGTCTATTAATTCTTACAACTCTATTTTCAGCTAAAAATCCAATTAGAAAAGTATATCCTTTAAAAGTATAGGACCAGTCTTTATTATCAACTAAATTTTCTCTTACAAAAGAAATAAAACCACCATTATTTTTAATAACTATATCAATAATTACCCTAGCTAACTCAATATTTTGAACAGGTATTAGTATGTAATCTATATTCTCTTGGAACAAAATTGGAACATTGATAAAGTTAGACATTACCTTTTTATCATTATCAATGGAATCAGAATTGTAAATAACATCGAATCCTTCAATCCATTCTAATTCTTTATCAATTGGTTGCGCCAAATCTGTTAAATTAAATGTTTGAGAAGATTTTGGTATAACATCTGCATTTGTTATAAGAATAACAACAGTATCTTTTACATTTGTTTTTTCAATCTTAAAACCATCACCATCCCAAAATTCAATATCATTGTGACCTTTTTGATTGTATTTATCATTAATTGAAATTTGATTACAAAGTAGTAGTTTTTTTAGTTCTATTTCATATTTATCTTTAGAAAAAGATTTAAAAATCATAGGCATTGAACCTATGGCAAAATACCAATCTCCATCAACATCAGATGTTAAATATGTTAGTGGATTGGATTTTTGTGATTCTTTATCATATATTACTTTTGAAATATCAATACCAGATAAATTTGGGAAAAAAGAGGATAATGCCCTATCAAGACCATGCTCACTTATTATTTCTTCAATTTCCATTAAATGTAAATTTATAAAAAAATTAACTCTAACTTATTCAGATTGAGATGAAGTTCAATTATATTTTTAATAAAATTATTTGTACTAAAACTTGCTTAATCTAAACAAACTTAAAAAAAATATTTTTTGCATGGAAATAATCATATTATTAATAATTCACTATAATTTTATTTGAAACAATTAAAATAATAGTTAGCTTAGAGAAAGTTATATTAGTTAGTAAATAAGGAATTCTATTAATTTAATGTTTAAATATCTTGAGAACAAACCTCAGTTTAAACTTATTTTTTTGTTTTTTTTGTAATTAACTTTGTTTCTGTTGAATCAGAAATTATAAATCCCTGCATTATTTTAATTGGTTTCATTTTAGTGCAATTATAATTCATGATAAAATCATGTGAATATTTAATATTATTAACTCTATCATAAAAACTAACTTTTGTCAAATTTTTATCTTTCTTTTTCTCCCTTTTTTGACAAAAACAGTTAATGTTAAGCATTAAAATTAGAGTTGTAAAAATTAATCGTTTCATTTTTTGTTAGATATAATTATTGGTTTTATATTGTACAGTTAATTTAACATTCTTGAGTAACGAAACGAAAAAATTCATTTTTAGTTTCATTATGCATGTCATAATTTGAGTAACAGATAACTTTGAAAGATCAAAATATATTAAAATACATGATATTGCTTAGTCAAACAACTTTTAAAATAGCAATTATTAAGAATGGTTTTAAAAATACTTGTCTAAAAAATTAGATGAGAAAAATATCAATATCTAGTAATATTTGTTCTGTAATACTTCTGAAGTGAATACTCATTATCATACACTGTAATTGTTGAGGGATGAGAATCAAACCAATAATCTATTCTTCTTGGAATATTTATATAAAAACCCGTATATCTATTAACTGCGTTAGGTGGTCCATCAAAGCTAGGAAATCTTTCATAAACTACAGTTTCTGTTCTATAACTAAAACGTTGCCTAGGATTTATAATATTTGTTCCTCCATCATTAACATCAATGTAATATATCTTAGATTTAAAACCTTCAATGTCTTCAATAACTTTTACATTATCACTTACATACAAATCTCTATCATTATATAAAAATGAATTTGATGATATTATCACAGTATCAGACTCAAATACTGAATATCGATAGTATGAAAATCCTCTATTTTGAATTAAATATTTTTTTATTTCTACTAAAGTATCTATGTTAATGGCAGGGTAAATAAATTTATATTCGTAATTTGAATATTTAAGTGTATCAATAACAACTTTAGTCTTTTTCTTTTCGTTAGTTATCTTATTAATGTTTAAAATGATGCAACTCGAATCTTTCATCTGTGTAGCAATAGAATCATAATTTAAAGCGTTCTTATCAATGCAACCATAAATTTTAGGTTTACTATTACAGGAACAAATAACTATAGCTAAAAATAAACTTACATATTTAATCATATTTAAATAACATTAACAAATCAAATTTAGACAAATATATTCTAAATTATAATATTTAAAATTTAATTTTATGAATTTTTGTTAGCTATTCGCACCGCTAACCAATCTACTAAAACAAACTTAATAAATTAATTCGATTTTCTGAGTAATCAGTAATTTTTTAAAATATGCTAAAAACTAATTCCAAGACTTACTCCTACAATGGAGAAAAGAATATCTGGATGACCAGAAGGACCATCAGCATATGGTGGAGGTAGAAAATATAATCTAAAATTTATTTTATTTGATTGCATTGGTAAAAATCTATAACCAATAATCGGATACAAAATATAAGGCTCGCTTGTTTCTCCATAAAGGATTGTTCCTCCTAATCCGAATTCAAAAAAACTTCTTCTTTTGCCAATATTTGCTGTAAAATGATGAGGTATTGTCAAATAATCTTCCACTGGAGAACACGAACCAGTACCAAAGGAAATACAAAATTCCTGATTATACCCTAAGCCAAGCTTAGTACTTAAAATATAAGATTTTCCAACTAAATATTGTTTCTCATAATTAATTGATATGTATGATGCATCACCTAATAAATTTAGACTGATATTATTTAATGGTCTATCTTCTACACTTTGTATCTTTTCTATTTGAGATATAGACTTTTCTTGCGCTTTGATCTCGATTGCAAAGAAACACAATAATGATACTAATATTAATTTAGAAAAATACATAAAGCAAAGAAAAGTAAAAATTCAGAGAAAATTATGCTAAGCTTAAGAAATAGAAAAATTCGGAGTAGCAGGATTACAACCAAAACTTATTTTACTAGATTACAGTAAGCTTTCAAACTAAAATTTGCACCACTTTTTGCACCTCATATCAATCTACTAAAAGAAAATTAAGAAGTTTAATTTAATCTTTAGATCAACGAATTATTTTATAATAATAAATATCTAATACTTAGATTGGATATCAGAAATAATTATAGTTTACTGAAATAAAAAATGAAGACTGGATTATCCTGAACAAAGAGAGTCTTAACAAGAAGCTAAAGTAATATATTTGTTAAAAATCTTATAATTTTTTGTTAGATTTGCATGTTATGATATATAATATATATGAATGTGATTTTAATAAGGAATTTGAATTAAAGAAAACAAATATATCATTAAGTGATAATTTAAAATCAAGACTGAAGTTAATTGAGATTGAAATAATTAATGAATTTTTTAAAAAACAAAAAGGGAAATTAGGAATCAGAACTTTAGGAAATGAAATTAGATATAATAAAGTGATTCAAAATCAATTTTCAGAAATAAAGAACAACGAAGTCTTATTAAAAATGACAGAACATCACAGATCTTTTTTATATTTTTTTTCTGGTAAATTAGCTGAATTTGTAAATACAAATATTTATTTCTTAATACTTTCTAAGCAATTTGGAAAGTCTAGTCAAATTGTTGATTTAAGTTTTCCATGTAAAGATGAAATCACTAAGCAGATTTCTATTTTAACCAGTAATTTTAATCTAAAAAATAATAGAAGAATTTACTTTGTTGAAATTGAGTCTTTTGAAGACTACTTTTTTGAGGCAATAAACAATAATTATAGAAAAATACATAAATATTAAAATATGGAGCAAATTTTTGATTCTTTATTAACTCACACAAACGCAAGAGACACAAAAAAATATCTATTAAAGCCGTTATCAGTTTATAATTTTTTTAAAGAAAATGATATAAGAAAGATTCCTGATTATCAAAGACCATACTCATGGTCTAAAGAAAATATTAATGATTTACTAGAAGATATTCAGAAAATCGCAAATGGAGAAAGAGATTCCTGGTTTTTAGGACCACTTTTCACAACAAAAATAAATGAACATGATACCGAGTCAAGTCTACTTGATGGTCAACAAAGAATAACAACAATTCAAATTATCCTTCGTGAGGCTTCTTTAATTACAAAACGAATCGAGGGGTTAGATTTATCAGAAGATCCAACACTTAAAACTAAGACTGAAGCATTAAAAGAGCAATGTCTTAATAGTATAAGATTTTATTACCAGGGAGAGAATTTAACTCTTAAATTTAAAACTGAGAGTTCAATTATAAACTTATTTAACAACTACATTACAGAATTTGAAGATGCTGATTTTAACAGTTACCAAGGAAAAGTACAAACGTTTAATCAACAAGCTGAACAAGAAGCTAGACAGGGATCTAAAACATCAAGAACTTTAATGGCATCTCAAGAAATAATATCAAGTTTTCTATCTGATAATTTTATTCTTTCTGACACTATCGATGGTATTAAAAAACTAAATAAATTTTTAAAATCATTATTACACAAATGTTGGATAATTGAGGTTCCTTTATTTCAAGAAGATTCATCAATACAAATTTTTGAATCTCTAAATAATCGTGGAAAGTCCCTAACTCTTTCTGATAAATTAAGATATAAGTGCCTTATTAATTGTAAAAATGATGAAGAATATAGAGAGCATTTAAAGATGCAATGGAAAAAAATATATAGTGGCTTAGATAAATGTATAGAAAACGGCTATATAAAAGATGAAGAAGACTTTTTTAAAATTTTATTTAATACAATTAAAATGCAAAGTATAAGTCGTCAAGATCAAATGATACGACTTTTTGAGGATAGATACATTAATCAAAATGATGAAAACGATGAAAATTCAGGTATAAAAGAATTTGTTAATCAAAGTTTAACGATCCTCCACTTTTATGAAAATGTATTTGCTAAAAATCTAGGTGATGAACATAATGATTTTGTAAATCAATTTCAAACTCACGAAAAATCAAAAATCAAAGCTCTGATACAACTTGCAAAAAAAGGAACAAAATTTTCAGATAACTCTAGATTTTTACTTTTTGCAATAATTCTAAGGAATTATTCAATTGAAGATTATGAATCAAAATATATTTTAGCACAAGAAATATGGGTTTTATGCAGAATTATTTTTATTAAAGAATGTTTGCAGAATAAAAAATCTAATGCAATTAGAACCGAAATACTTGACATAATAAGTGTAAATCATAACTCATGGAATCTACAAAGTTTTTTCCACAGTAAAAAGGATGATGATTTTTCAATAAATAAAACATTAATAAATGATGTCCTAACACAAAATAATAATAATGAAGCTGCTTTTATTATCTATTTATATTGTTATCTCAATGAACATGAATCGTTGCAATTTGCAAACCAAGCACAATACACTCATGAACATCTTGAGCATTTTTTTCCTAGATCATGGAAAGAACATTGGCTAGAAAAAAAATATAAAAAAGAAGACATTGATTTGTTTGTCGAGCAAAAATTAGATTCGACTAAATATGAAAAATTAAAAATTGACGAAAACAATAAAATGTACATAATTAATGAAATTAAAAATAAAGAATCTTTAGAATTATTCAATGATGACACTAAGCAGAATGATACTTTATTGCAATTTATTGGAAACAAATGGGTAATTCATGCTGGTGAAAATATCCAAGCCAGCAACAAAGGATTTACTGAAAAGAAAAAGAAGTATGGAGCAGGTATGTATATAAAACTACCTAGCAATCAAAATACTGATATCGGTTTAGATTCTTATGAGAATTTTACATACAAAGAAATCATTACTAGATCACTAGAAATAGTAGATGGTATATTTAAGAAATTTTATCATACTTGGGAGGATATTGAATAAATTCCAAAAATGAAAATAATTAAATTTTCTCTTTTAGTGACTTGCCAATTCTTTCAATTATTCCAACTACAAGAGCATTACCCATGAAGAAGGCTCTTTTTGTATCAGTAATATTATCTAGCTTAGTATGATTATCAGGAAACATATTTAACCTTTCCAACTCAATAGGTGTTAATCTCCTTAACCCTCTATCAGTAAGAATTACATGCTTAAATCTTGATGGTGATTTACCCCCTTCTCCTGTAATTATGGTTCTAGAACTATTATCTAATGCATCAGGGTAAATCATTGCTCCTTCAGAATAATTATACTCAAATCCAGCTTTAGTCTTTCTTTTTTCCTTTTTAGCCCCTTTTAAGTATTCCCATTTAGGCTTGTCATTTTCATCAATATAGAACTCAGATCTCACTTCTCCTTTATGTAGAATATCTCCTAGTAAAGTTTTCTCACCATCGTATTTAGAGTTAGTTTTCATTGTAATAACTTTTCCTTTAATCATTAATCCGGTATTTAGGAAAGGTGATATTTTACCAGTTTTATTGAATTCATTAGTTATTTCAATCAAATCACCTTTTAAATAAAATTCTTGCATTAAATTTGATTGAATAACTGGAAAAGCACTAGCAACGGTTCCTTCTTTTGTAATCCAATCTGCTTTATTTGACTTTTGAAGTGTTTTATAAACTCCTGAAGATTTATGATAAGCTAGAAAAAAAATTCTTCTTCTTCTTTGTGGCATTCCATATTCTGCTGCATTTATTACCCTCCATTCAACAGCATAACCCAAGTTATTTAGACTCTGTAGCATTACAGCAAAGTCACGACCTCTTTGACTTACAGGTGATTTTAGAAGCCTATCAACATTTTCTAAGAACAAATATTTTGGTTTATTCTTCTTGTTTTCTAGAATTTTATGTATTGCCCACCAAAGAACACCTTTTTTTCCTTTTAATCCTTTTGAATT
>CEWG01132623.1_pt1 | contig 10590 bp, 4 predicted proteins | sample 361411 | NCBI WGS metagenome assembly CEWG01 (sample SAMEA2622173, study PRJEB7988) | marine metagenome | biome: marine biome (ENVO:00000447); feature: surface water layer (ENVO:00002042); material: "saline water (ENVO:00002010), including plankton (ENVO:xxxxxxxx)" | depth 5 m | reverse complement strand
GCCTTGGGTGACATTGATCTTGATCGTATGTACTTTACTCAAAGTGCAGATACACTAATCCTGGTGCATGAGGATATGTCTCCTAAGTCTATTGTTAGAGGTGGTAGTAATTCAACCTGGACCTTTGCGACTATATCCCTCACCTCACCCAAACATGCTTTTACTTTATCTAGTAGCAATCCCTCTGCTACGATTACTCCGGATGCTGTAGACGGCACAGTCAACCTAACAGCTTCATCAGGAGTGTTTTCTGCAGGGAATGTTGATCAGTATATCAATGTTCTTAATGGTTTTGGAAGAGCCAGGATTGTAGAGTTTACATCATCGACTGTCGTTAAAGTTGTAACCGAGTTCCCCTTCTTTGAAAAAGACGTAGCTATAGCATCCGGTTCTTGGGAGCTTGAGCAAGGGTATGAAGATGTCTTTTCCAGCACTAGAGGTTTTCCAAGAACTTGTACATTCCATGAAGGAAGATTGTTTTTTGGTGGTAGTAAGTCTTTACCCAATGCTTTGTTTGGATCAAAGATAGGTGACTTTTTTAAATTTAAAACACATGAAGCCCTCGATGATGATGCCTTGTTTGTGACGATAGCGACCGATAGTGTCAATGCTATAACAGCTATGAGATCAGGAAGAGACCTACAGATATTTACAACTGATGCTGAGTTCTTTGTACCCCAGGCTGATCTTGATCCTATCACACCATCTAACCTGGTTATTAAGAATGCGACAAGACGAGGATCAAAAGAAGGTATCAAGCCGGTGTCAGCAGAAGGTGGTACATTATTTATTCAAAGAGAAGGCAAGGCCCTAAGAGAGTTTTTATTTAGTGATGTTGATCTAAACTACCAGGCTAATAATATCTCACTGCTATCATCTCATTTACTTAAAACACCAAGATCAATGGCATTGAGGGTTGCGACATCTACTGATGATGGTGATCTACTTTTAATTACAAATGATCAGGATGGCACAATGGGAGTGTTCTCAATACTGAGATCACAGAATGTTGTAGCTCCTTCAGAGTTCATCACAGATGGTAAGTTTTTAGACGTAGGTGTTGATATTACTGACATTTATGTTGTTACAGAAAGAACAATCAATAGTGCTACAAAACGATATGTTGAGATGTTTGACGATCAAAGAACGACAGATGCCAACATACAATACTTCTCAGGGGCAACCAGCCCTGATCAATCTTTACCAGGTAATACAACTTGCTCCAACCTATCTCACCTGGAAGGCAAGACTGTAGATGTAGTAAGAGATAATTTTGTTTTGACTGACAAGACTGTTTCAAGTGGGGCTATAACTATAGATCAAGCACCCTCATCATTTGTTGAGGTTGGCCTTCCCTACACTGTCGAAGTCAAGACATTACCAGCAGAACCCAAGTTGTCATCCGGTGTGGTTGTTAGCCGGAAACGTAGAATATTAGAAGCTACACCAGTTTTAGACAGAACTCAGAATGTAGCCATCAATGGGTTTCAATGTGTCTTAGAATCTTTTCCTTATACATTAGGATCAGTACCTACGACATTTACCGGAAGAAAAAGGATTGCTCCCCTACTGGGATACAGTGATACAGCACAACTTACATTTACACAAACACAACCTCTATTCGCTACTGTATTAGGAGTAGAGTACAAACTAAGTACTGGACAATAACATGACAGTAGCAGTCGCATCATTAGTATTAGCCGGAGTAAGTGCTTTTGCTCAGATAAAAGCCGGAGAAGCACAAAAGAAAGCACTCTACTCTCAGGCACAATTTAAGGAACTAGAGGGCCGTATAGAAGCAGTAAAGGCAAAAGAGCAAGGCACAAAAGCTTTGGAGAATACAAGACGAGCTTTAGCTTCTGTAAATGCTACAGCTTTTGCTGGTGGCCTAGAGCCTACAATCGGCACACCGAATACATTTGCAATCAACAATATTATAAAACCTGGTACATCAGACTTTTTTACTGCAAGGGATAATGCATTCTTAGCAATAAGTTCTTCTCAGGCCCAAGCCGAAGATTTACGTTTTGCTGGAAGGCAAGCAAAGAAACAAGGATATATAAGTGCTTTAGGAACTATTGCTGGTGCTGGCTTGAACTATGCTTCATTAGGTGGTCCTGGAACTACTGGAACAACATCCACTAGCACAACATCCACAAGTATGACAAGAGGTCCAAGTCCTGGCTCTTATCAGGCAAGGTATAGTACATATGGCTAGAACAAGGTTTCAATCATTATCATCTAGAATACAACTTGGTAATATCCAAGGGCCTTCCGGTATTGGAGCAAGAGAGCAAGGTAGGACATTGAGTTTGTTGAGCAGTGAGCTTAACAAAATGAGTAACTTTTTTTTCAAAAGAGCAGAAGCAGAAGCACAGATACAAGGTGAAAAATTTGGTGCTGAAAACACTCCGACTGTACAAGACTATCAAAAATCTATAGCCAAAGGTGAGAACCCTTTAGAACAATTTGATAGAAAAACAGTTTTTGGATCATCTGCATTTAATCAGGTAGCCAAGACACTTGGTAACAGTCTGATTGTTTCTGCTAGTAATCAAATGAATCAAAAGTTTCTAGAGGTCGAACAAACTCCAATAAGTATTGATGAATTTAAAAAAGACCTGAATGCAATAATTTTAGAAACATCCAAACTAGCATATGACATTTCACCTGGCATTGGTGAACAAGTAACATCTGATCTAAGTATTAAGGCTAATGGTCACTTCTACAAGTATGGTGTTCAGGTTAATAAAATTACAACTCGTGGTTTACAAAGTGGTGCAACATTAATTTTAGACAATCACCTTAATAATTTAGAGAGTGAGATAACAGCTATACTTCCAAAAAACACAGACACTGTAAATCAAAAAGAACTCGCACAAAAAATATATGGCAAGGGTGGTATCAAAGACAGTCTGTTAAACAAATACAGTCAAACAATGGTTGGTGCTAGATTTGAAAAAGAAGCATTTAAATCAGGTGTAAAAGATTGGAACACAGCATTTAAGACAAGTATGTTCTCAACACTCAAAACATTGGCATTTAATAATTCAAAAGATTTATCAGACATAACAGATAATCTAAGAAGAGGTAAAGCCACTGGTGATAAAACTATAGATGCTTTGGTATCAGGATTGTCTTTAGGTGATCGGCAACAACTAGCCACTGAAATTACAGCTATGGCTAATAATCAAAACTCAATAGAAGATTTAGCTGATGAAGAAAAAAATAAGTTGGCTGGTCAGACAGCTTCAGAATTAGAAGTTAAAATTACTAACGATATACAGCAAGGTAAACCTCAAGCAACAATAACAGCAGATTTAGCTAAGTTAAAAAAACTTGTTGATCTAGACGATGAAACAAATGCCTGGGAAACTCTAACAAAAATGAACAACAAGGCTGGTGGTGTAAGAACTGTTAGTGATGCTGTAACATTGAGAGACTTAACTAAGAAAGCTGGTTTTGGAACACTCACATATAAAGAACTTAATGAAAAGGCTGACCTATTAACACCCTCAGATTTTAACACTATACTTACAAAACTTAATGGACAGCAAACACAAAGCTTTGCAGATGCGAAAACTATACTAGCAAAAGAATTAGGATTTTTAGTTGATAGAGAAATAAGAGATAAGAAAGATCCACAATATGCAAAAGGTGAAGTTTTTGTTCAGATACTAGGTAAACTGCAAGAACAAGAGTTGAACTACAATAAAACAAAAACCACTGCCGATGCTCCCTTTGATCATGTAAAAGCTGTGCAAGACTTAGTTAAAGTTGATGGTGAAATAATCTTACAAGAAATATTTACAAAAAAAAGAGATAGCTTCAAAAGAAATTACTTTGACACATTTAGAAAGGAATATTCTGATTTAATAGCAAGTGGCGAGCCTATGACAAGAGATAATGTTTTGAAAATGGAAGATAAGCTTGAAGATATGTTGAGTGATGTTGAACAAAGAAAAGGTTTGTTTTTGTCAGGTAACGAGAAAAAAGAAAAAGCAAGAATAGAAACATTTATATCAATTACAAAAAGTATGCTTGCTGAAGAAAGGTTTAGCGAATGATTATATTTGATGAAGATCAGATTTTATCAGAAATATTTGCTAGTAATACACTAAGAGACAAAGGTGTAAATCTTAACATTGCTATTTCAGAAAATGGTGCAAACATTCAAAAACAAACAACTTTTGTCGATAAAGCATTAGATGTTGTCAAAGCCACTCCAGGTGCTGTCGGTGATTTTGGTGTAGGTGTTGCTAAAGGAGTTCCGACTGGTGCAAGTAAGTTTGGCACTGAGATAATGGACACTATTACTAATGGTGCATACAGCAAATCATTTATACCTTTTGTAAATGAAAAGTTACCTATCATAGGTGATATAAATAATTATATAAATAATTTGTTGAAACCTGAGGGTACTGCACAAGAAGTTGGTTCGGCTATCGGTGAAGGTGTTGGCCAGGTCGTTTTACCTGGTGCTATGGGAACAAAAGCTCTTCAAGGTGCTAATATAGGATCAACATTTTTAAGAAATGTTTTAGGGTATGGTAGTGCAGAAGCAATAGGAATGAATCCACAAGACCAAGGGTTGTTAGAGTTAGGCACATCCTTTTTTGTATCAAATGATAATTTAAAACAAGAAATAATAAACAGCCTAAAAGCCGATGAAGATCAATCTGTATTGATGCAAAAAATACAAAAAGCACCACAAAGGTTTTTTGAGGGTGGCATTGTAGGAGAATCACTAGGCAAGGCTCTAGAAGGTGTTGGTGTTTTATATAGAGCTATGAAAGGTAGTGATAAGATTAAGAATGCCTTGCAGAACATCGGAGAAAAAGCCCAGGGTGAATTAGACCTAGATGCTAATACGACTACCCTATCCATGAATGCTGTAGGTGAAGCAGATAAATTAATCAAACAAGGTTTGGCTAAGTTCGCACCTAACAATATTATGGATGATACGAAGCTTGTTCTTAGCAAAAGAGCAGAAGAAATGAAGTTGCCTACTAACAAACGAACAATGCCTAGTGGACAAAACCCATTGTTTGACACATCTGATGAAGCATATCAAAAATTAGAAGTTGAGCAAAAAGAAACACCAGTACCAAGAAAAACAGAAGATCAGGTTTATCCTTTGAATAATAGAGCTAAGGCTATTGAGGACAAAGCCGATGCTATTGCTGATGCTTTGGCAAAAAAAATAATTCCATTTAAAGGTCGTAATATACAATATTTTTACAACACATCACCTATTATCAAAAAAGCTATAGAACTAGGAATACCAAGGGAAACAGCTATAGAGCAACTAATGAAGTTTGGTAAAAATTATGCTTCTACTAGCCCAAGAACTATGACTGATCAGAATCTAAGAAATGCATCTCTTGTTGCCACAAAAGAAAATATTGGTGTTGACTTAAATAAAATACTTGGACCAGGTGGTGATGGTGTAAATGAAAAGGGTTATCCTATGATGATTAACCCTGGTGGTATACATAAAAAACTTATAGATGCTTCTAGAGCAGAAGGAATAAGTTTTGATACAAATCCAAAGCCGGCAACTTTTGCCCAAAATGTGGCTGGTAATTTAGAAGGTGTAACAGTTGATACTCATGCTATCAGAGCAGTTATTGACGTTATGAATGAACTAGAACCAGGATCAGTTCCTATAGAATGGATTGGTGGTAAGACAGCTAAAAAGACTAAGCAATTTCAAGAGATGTATAAAAATGATCCATCATCATTAGATGTATCAACTATGGTTAGAGATACACTAGAGACACAAGCTCTTAACAAAATAAGCAAGCAAACAGAATATGCTGTTTTTTCTGATTTATATAAAAAGGTTGCTGAGAAAGCTGGAGTAAAACCAGCCGAAGCCCAATCATTATCATGGTTTGCTAATGGAGAAAAAACTGGATTAGCTTCTGAACCTAAGACCATTGTTGAATTGATAGATGATAGAATTGACGTAACAGCACAACTGACTGGAATGACTAAAGAAGAAGTATTCAAAAAATTTATGCAAGGTTCAATACCTTTAGCAAGTGCCGGTGGACTAACACTTTTAGATACTGGGGCAATGATACAAGAAGGGGATGATGATGGCTCTACTTGATAATCTTATAAAGATATTAAAAGCTGGTGAGAAAAAACAAGCACAGATAACTAAAGATAGACTGCCAAGTGATGAAGTTACTTTTGGCTCATCAGGTGTTACCTTCAGGGCTATTGATGATAAAAATATAGATGCATTCAACCAGGCATTGAAGCAAGAAGGCTATCAAGGTCCAGGCATAAACCTTCAAAGAGTTGGTGAAATATTATCTGAAAAACTAGATGGTCAAATGAAAACTCTTAATTTAGAAGAGATGATATTAGCCATTTCAAAAGACAATGAACAATTTTTTAAGTTCTTAAAAAGAGACCCACAAAGCTTAGAGAATGTTGTTGCGACTGCACAAGGCATGGGCCTTGATAAAATAGCAGATGATTTACTCAGAAGAAAGCCAGGTGATGTTTTACCAGTAGAGCATATGGTTGGTGGCATGATGTTGATAACGTCTCTTAGTAGAAACTTAGATGACATGGCTACAAAAATTAAAGGTATGTCAAAAGGTCAAGAGAAAGTTGATTTATACAAACAATTTAATATTAACATGGGTATTATGAAAAATCTTATTGGCCAGGTAAGTGGTGTAGGATCAGAATCTGCTAGAACTCTTGGCATATTATCAGCTATGAAAAAATTATCTAACATTGATATGGCAGATTTTTATGTAAAGGCAGATAAGATTTTACCAACTGAAGATGATGATTTTATAAATGCACATATAGAAATGTATGCAACACTTCCAAAACCAGGTCGTATGGAGTTTGCAAAACAAAGTGTTTTTTCTAGAGGTTATGATGTTCTGATGGAGATATACATAAATGCCCTACTATCTTCTCCAGTAACTCATGTAGTCAATATGGCTGGTAATGCTATTTATTCTGCACAAAGAACTTTAGAAACTGGACTAGCTGGTCTTGTTGGAGAAGCAAGAACTAGGATGGGTATAGGTAGCAAAACTGGTGATAGAGTTTATCTTGGTGAGTTCAATGCAGAAGCACATGGAGCTAAGATGGCATTGATGGATGCTATGAAAAGCTTTGCACTTACCCTGGGTATTGAAGGCTCAGAAAATGTTGCAACAAAGATTGATCTTAAAAATCTTACATCTATAGGTAACACTGACAATATACGAACAGTAGTTGAACAGATACAGAATATCAAAGGTGGTGGCCTGGTAGAGTTTGGCAAAACATCATTTATGCCAGCCTTAAATATTTTAGGTATTATGACTAGGATGCCAGGCAGATTTCTCGCTTCAGAAGATGCATTTTTTAAAGTGATTACTGAGAGAAAGGTTTTATATAGAGAAGCTTATCGTAATATGCAGATTAAATATGAAACACTTATAAATGGTGGTGCAAGTAAAGAGGTAGCAAAGAGAGAAGCAGAAAACGTATACAAAGATATTTTACTTAATACTGATAAGTATGATGATATCAAACAGCTAATGACACAAGAAGCTAGGGAATCTACTTTTCAAGAAGACCCACAAGGAGCTTTTTCTGCATTGGTCAGGGCATCTAACATACCTGGTGGTAAAGTAATTATACCTTTTTCCAAGACACCTACAAACATTGTAAAGGCTGTTTTTGACAGAACTTTGAATTGGTCACCAGTTTATAGAGCAGTAAAAAAAGGTGAAGGTGCTGAGTTCGACAAAGCTTTTTCAAAATTAGTTTTAGGTAACTCAATATTTGCTGGCATGGTATATATGGCTATGGGTGAGTATGGAGACCAGGTTGTTATAAATGGAAGTGGTCCTAGTAATCCAAAGGCTAGGAAGTTTAGTGATGCACCACCCTACTCTATTGGTTTTAAACAAGAAGATGGCTCATATAAATATTTTACATTTTCAAGGTTTGATCCTATCTCAGGTGTTTTAGCTATGGCATCTGACTATGCATACTATGCTCAAAACTCAGGTGATGCAGATATGGTAAGTCTAGAAAATTTATTTACATCCGGTGTATTGGCTGTTTCTGAATATGCTATGAATATGCCATTTCTCCAGGGTGTATCTGAATTACACAAAGCAAGTTTTAATCCTCAAGGGTCTACTGAAAAGTTTATTGAACGTATACAAATATATCTTGGTCAGAAAGCTGGTGGTGTAATAACTACAACTAATGATTTTATAAATCAATTTTTGCCAGGACAACCTCTCATAGGTGCAACATCATTTACTGCAACACTTGAAAGAGTTGGCAATCCTGATGCATCAAATGTAATGCTTGATGAAGAGCAATTACTTAAAGTTGAAAGATCAGGTATACCAAATGTTATGAGAGGTTTTTATTTAGCCTTAAATAAAGCTAAGTCTAGAAATCCAATATTTAGTGATCAGTTACCACCCTCTCTTAATTACTGGGGAGAAGTAAGACAGCAAACATCAGGTAAGTTTACAGATTATTTTAATCCAATAAAAATACAAGAAGTTGGGTATGATGCTGTCAATGAAGAGTTAAAAACTTTAGCAGAAAATGGATCAGGTGTTTTTGGTGGTCATAAAAAAAGATATGAAGGCAGTTACTTTACAGCAGAAGAGTATAATAAATACATTGAGTTATTTAACACTATCAATGTTGTTGATCAAAATCGTGGTTTGTATTTAACTAAAAGTGATCCTGGTTGGAGACCTGAAAATACTATCAAAGAAAAATTAAGAATAAAAATTACAGATGATCAATCAGGATATAAAGAATTATCTTCTGATGAAAAGTTTCAAGAACTAAATGCTATCAGGTCTAAGTACTCAACTGGAGCTATAAAAAAACTATTTGAAATGATGCCAAGTACAAAGATGAGAGTAGAAAATCCTGAGAAGCTTGCGATAGGAGGATCATAATATTCTTTATAATTATTTTAATTTAGTGTATAAATCCTAGAGAGGTATCTAATATGGCTACATATGACGTAACAGATCAGACTTCAGCACGAAGAGTGCAATTTACCGGTAATGGCACTGCCGGACCTTTTGCTTTTGCCTTCCAGGTAAATGCTACAAGTGAAGTTAAAGTTTTTGTAGATACAACAGAAAAAACAGAAACAACTCATTATACAGTAACTTTAAATTCTAGCACTGGTGCTGGCACAATATCTTTTACAACTGGTAACCACCCTACTTCAAGTCAGACAATAACAATCCTAGGTGACATACCTTTATCCAGGACATCAGTTTATACATCCGGTGGCCAGTTTACAGCTTCATCTTTAGAATCTGACTTTGATACAAATATGTTCATACACCAGCAAACTAATGAAGAGATTAATAGATCATTAAGACAAGCAGAACATGATGTGATATCAGGTGCAGATATGACATTGCCAGTCAAGGATACCAGGAAAGGTACAGTTCTAGGTTTCAATGCAACAACTGGTAATCCTGAAGCTGGTCCAAATATAACTGCTGTACAAAGTTTAGCTGATGTAACAACAGCCATAAATTTATTAGGTACATCAGATGTAGTAACTGATATGGGGTTGTTAGCTACAAGTGCAAATGTCACTGCTATGGGATTGTTAGGAACAAGCTCAAATGTGACTGCGATTGGATTGTTGGGTACTAGTGATGTTGTGGCAGATATGGCATTGCTTGGAACTTCTGATGTTGTTGCAGACATGGCATTACTTGCTGACACAGATGTCATAGCTGACATGAATACACTTGCAACTAGTGATATAATTTCAGACCTTAATACTTTGGCAACAAGTGACATTGTCACTGATATGAATTTGCTTGCTACATCTGACAATGTAACAGCTATGGGCATACTAGGTACTTCAGCGAATGTTACTGCTATGGGCTTGCTAGGCACAAGTGCAGTAGTAACTGATATGGGGTTGTTAGCAACATCTACTGTTATAGAGGACATGGGTATATTAGCAACATCTGCAAATGTCACAGCTATGGGATTACTGGGAACATCTTCTAATGTTACGGCAATGGGTCTTTTAGGAACGAGTGCAGTGGTAACGGATATGGGGTTATTGGCTACTAGTGCAGTCATAGAGGATATGGGCTTATTGGCAACTAGTGCAAATGTAACTAATATGGCTACATTAGGTGCTAGTGGTGTTGTTGCTAATATTGCTACAGTTGCATCTAATGTATCAGGTGTTAATAGTTTTGCTGAAAGATATAGAGTACAAGCTGGAGTGCCAGGGTCTGACAATGACATTGGTGATTTAGTCTTTGATACTACTGCAAACACACTAAAAGTTTTTGGATCAAGTGGTTATCAAAATGCTGGATCATCAGTAAATGGCACATCAGAAAGATTTACATATAATATTACTGGCACACCAACAACATTAACTGGTGCATCAGGAACTGGATTTGCAGAAGCTAATGGTAATACTTTAGCATATGATGCTGGGTTTATTGATGTATACCTAAATGGTGTAAAGATGGTAAATGGCACAGATGTCACTGTTACATCAGGAACTTCTGTTGTTTTTGCTAGTGCATTATCTAA
>CEWG01227376.1_pt1 | contig 10595 bp, 12 predicted proteins | sample 361411 | NCBI WGS metagenome assembly CEWG01 (sample SAMEA2622173, study PRJEB7988) | marine metagenome | biome: marine biome (ENVO:00000447); feature: surface water layer (ENVO:00002042); material: "saline water (ENVO:00002010), including plankton (ENVO:xxxxxxxx)" | depth 5 m | reverse complement strand
CCACAATACTGTTTACATGCTCTTTTAGAAATTTAACACCATCAACTAAAATTTTTCTATACTCGTCCTGCTTCTTTTCGGTTTTATATCCATCTATCTTTTTTTCCATACGAGCAATATAACTTTGTGTAAACTGACTAGCAAATTTGGCAGGGTCTTGTTCTATATAACCGTCTCTGATATTGCTGTTTACATGTGCTTTTAAATATTGTATAAAATCTTTACCTATAATATCAGAACCTTTGTTTATCCAGTTAAACATTGGCTTGCCTATTTTTGTAAGGTAATTGTTAGCATCTGTAATTGCTTTAACCATATCAACACTTTCCTGCTCTGTAAGTGTTACAGTACCACTTAAATCTTTAATTGTTGCATCTCTGAACCATATATCTTTGTTTTTAGTAAGTTCATTACTATTGTAACCAAATTTTGCAGTAGTGTCTGCTAGGGTAGGTCCTCCTACATATTCTGTATGGAATACTATACCTATTTCTGCTTGTTGTATTTGTTTTGCTATGTCACTTTTTTTAGGTACTGCATATAATAGTGTATTTGGTTTAAAGTAAACTACTTCATCTCCATCTATTTTACCTGTTTGTACAGTATCTTTTTTAAATAACATATCACCTTGCACCACTGTATTAATATTTAATTTTGATAAATGCTTTAATGCTACTTTTAAAATATCCTGTAAACCGCTGTCAGGATGATTTTCTTCTATATCTTTATCTGTAAAATTAATTTTAGGCTTTTGTGCAAATACTCCTTTAGTACCTACAAAAAATTTTCCTGATTCAGGGTCTCTGCCACAAACTATTGCTGGTGCACCGTCCCATTTTGTTGTCATGCTTATTGATGTGTTAGAACTGCCTTCCAGCATTTCGTGTAAACTGTGAAGATAATCAACTGCTTCTTTGGCTCCTTCATATCCTTTATTAAATATGTTATCTTCCAGATGCTCTAAGTGAGTGTTTTTTCCTACTGCCTCTAATAAAATATTTCTTATAATATTTTTATGTAAATCTGTATATTTCATTATTATTGCGAGTTAGCCCAATCTTCTATATCTTTTCTAAGGTTGTTTTCTAACATTTCTTCATATTGTTTTGCTGTTAATACACTCTCAATATTGATATCGAATCCATTTACAGGATTATCTTTTGTTTTAAGCCATAGATATTTACCATTAGAAACATCTGTACCTTTAGACAATTCTTCATTTCTTTTAGCACCTGCTATAACACCAGCCATCCATCCAGATTTTCTAGTATTTCGTCCTGCTAAAAAGTACACAGTATCGCCCACTTTTAATACTGGTTTTGGAATATTAGGCTGTTCATCAGTTTCATCATCTAGTTCTTCTACTTTTTTCTTTAAAACATTAAGATCAAACAGGCGTGATGCATCTATAACAATCATACCAAATCTATTTAAAATATTATGTCTTGTTCCTGGTCCTTTGTCGTATATTGAAGTACCAGTTTTTTGATCTATTATTTTACCTGTTTTCCATGATTTTCCACTTAGTTCTTTATATGCATCTTGCATTACCATATAATCTTGTCTTTTTGCAGGTTGTGGTGTAGGACTTGTGTTCGTATGATATGATAAATTATATTTTATTAAAACTAAATAATCTGTCAATTCAAATCCATGCATTTTTTTAAATTCTTCTCTATATTTTTGCTGATTTGGAAATAATTGACTTCCAAATCCAGCCAACTGATTTGTTTGCCTTCCACTGCCATCTATAGCAAAGCCTGGAGGTCCTTGAGGTTTTAATCTGCGTTTGTATTCAGTTAAATCTTGTACTAAAATTTCTGTTTGCTCTGTAGGATTCATCATTACAATTATAACACGTTTAATGTTTCCTTTTGAATCTTCGTATTCTACTACATCGCCTTCTTTAAAATTAACCGTTACAAAATCTTTTATTTCATTTTGTAGCCTGTATATATTATCACCATATATTTTCCATTTAAATTTTTCAGGATACTGGTTTTTAGGTTTAGGTCTAAATTGTTCGTCTCCATTGCCATATTTTTCTACAAATTCATCTGCAAGGTTGTCAAGAAAATTTTTCATATCAACAAATCCTTTTTTCTGTGATTCTTTCCAGGTTGGTAGTAGACTTACAAATGAATTTGGATTTGTTTTATCAAATAATAAGCCATCAGGATCATGCAGGTTTCCATATAATTTTTTATTAAATTCATTTTGCACAAACTTTTTCAAATATGATCCAGTAACCTCTCCAACTACACCAAATAATTTCCCTAATGCGTTTAAATTTGGATCATTTTGGAACCTCATGCCTTTATTTGTGTAGGTTGCTAGTTTAAAAGGACCATATTTAAATAATCTATTCCAGAAACTTTTCTTATCGGTAGCCAATTCAGTTTTGCCATCTGGATTTTTACCTTTAACAGCCATTAATAATTCGTGTTCTCTAGATCCTTTGTCAATTGGTCTGTTATCAGCATCTACCCAATATGCATCATTTTGAGTAATTTTATATGTAAATTGTATAGGTTTTCCTTTACTGTCTTTAAAATCAGGAAGTTGTGCTTTATCGCCATTTTTTAAAGGCTTGTCGCCACTGCTTTGCTCTTCTACCTCTGCTTGAGTTCTAGCATCATTTTCCAGTCTGTGATTTAATAAAAATGTTGCTGTTCTTTTTCCTTCTTCAGTAAAGCCACTAAAATTCATTAGTTTTTTAAATGTTAGAGGATCTGTGCCTGGTGTAACTTGTATAAGCATTCCATCACCTGCTATCCTGTACCATGAACCAGAAATCTCTTCACTACTTTTAACTAGACCACTTTCCACCCATTTTCTCAAAATACTTTCACTTGGCATACTATCAGGTGTACTAATAAATTCAATTTTTTTAGTTGTAGGATTTATTTGCGTATCTTTAGGAAAACATGTTAAGTAAAAGTTTTTTTGCTCTTCCCAAAATTGTGGTGTACCATATTTTGCACCTATCCATATGTGTCTATTATCAGTCTGATCAAGAGTCCCTCTGGTATCTATGCCTATAAAGAAAAACTTTTGTACTATATCATCTAAGGGTCCAGTTCGTGAGTCCCTGTAACCTAAAAAATATCTATTAGGTATAGAACTAACTTCCATACAGGGTGCTGTTGCCCATTTAGGTACTTGTTTTTGTAATAGGGTAATAATCTCTAAAATTTCAGGTTTTAAGGCTTTAGGATCCTTAAGAACGTCAGAAAGTTCTTCGCCTGGAGATTCTTTTAGTATGGGTTTTACAAAATCATTTAGAAGCATCTTTAGGTTCTCTCTGAGATTCTTTTATTAATTTAGTAATACCTCTGGAGAACTTTTTAACATCTTTGCCTTTTATACTGTTTACAAGTCTGTTTTTAAGATCTTTTGCAGTAGATTCATCATAATGTTCCTCTATTTGCTCTATTAAATTTATAGCACTATTGATAACATGTTCCCCTCTGTTAGAGACCACATGATTTCTATCTCTATCAACAGAAATTTGATTAAGTTCCTCTAATATACTACGGGTTTTTTTCACATCATCTCCAGAAAATATTATCTATAATGCTATTTATCATTATAAGTCAGTTTTCTTCAAGAACTCTCGCATGTTCATGGTTTGTTCTATAGTACTTGTTTGCTCTGGTTCCTCTGTTTTAATTGAATTACTACGTTTTAGTTGATCAACTAAATTGTTTGTAGTTACAGTCATTGCATCATCTTCATCTTCGCCTAAATCTTCTATTCTTAATGTATCAGGATCAAAACTGAGATCTACCTTTGTGCCTACACCACTACTACTTCTAGTTTTCATAAACTGTATCTGATATCTGCCTTTTTCTCGCATAGCATTACTAGTAAAAATACCCACAACATTATCTGCTGTTTGCACTTTACTGATACCACCTGCTATGTGATGATGATCAAACTCTATTTCTTCTACTGCGCCTCTGTTTAACTGCGAGGCAGTAACAAAAAGCAAGTCTCTTTCTACTGCTAAGTTACGCAACTCCTCAGATACATACTTGTCTTTTATAAATAAATCGCCACCACTTACACGTTGGCTAATAGGCATCATTAAATCCAGATAATCAACAAGTAAACAATCTACTTTTTCACCACATGCTATTTCATATTCACGTAAAAATGTTCTTATATCATTTGCATTTACGCCATTTGGCATTTGTTTTACTCTTAGTCTACCGGCGCCTTTAGATTTCATACGCACTTTTAAATCTACATCATCAATATTTTTCATTATTTCTTTAGTGCCAAAGCCACTTACCATGGCATCAAGACGCATACTAATTAACTGCTCACTTAACTCTAAACTTATATATACAACATTGTAACCTGCTTGTACCCAATTTACTGCAAAGTTCTGTAAGAATAAACTTTTACCTGCACCACTACCACCAGCAAAGATTGTCATTTCACCTCTGTTTAGGCCTCCATACAGTTTCTGATCTATGCCTTTCCAGCCTGTGCTAACTGCACCTGCTTGTTTCTTTATCCATTCCAATCTCTCTTTAGGATTTTCAAAGTAGTCTAATCCTAAATCTTTTACTAGTCCTACTTGACTTGCATCTTTAATTTTATTTTCCACAGTACCATAGTCCTGATTCTCTAATAAGTCTGTGCTTTCTATAATTGCTTTTTCTAATGCTTTATGTCTGCAAAAAGTTTCAAACTCATTCATAAACCATTCATGATGATCAGGAGTTACATTTGGAATAGGCTCTAAAGTTACACCTGCAACAGCACTTACCTGTTCTGGCGTAGGAATAGCATTATGTTGTGTGCTATGACTTACAAATAAATCCACAGCCTTTCTGTACTTTAAATTAAAATATTCAGGCTTTACAATATTTTGACATCTTGCAAATAAATCTGGATCACTTAGTAAAAATCTTAAAAATAATTCTTGTGTTTCTTCTGTATATGTTTTTATATCTGCCATCTTTTTTCTATCTCATTTATTATATATCTTGACACATTTTTATGACCAAGGTTGTTTGGATGTGAATCCTTATTACTAATTATATTATCCATTGCTATATTTGATATTGGTAAAATAAAATTGCTAGTATCAAATACAGGAAAATCTAATCCATTAAAAGGCTGGTCATCTCTGTATGCTTCTACAAAAACATTAGGCATACATTGATTACTCATACCTGTAATTAAATATTTTATGTTTTTGTTTTTACATAATTCTATAAATGTATTAACTAAATTATATAATTCAAATATTCCTTGCTCTTTTGTTCGTGTCATAAATACTGTAGGCATAATTAATCTTTGAAAAAAATTTTCTATTTCTTTAACAACATCTACATTTTCTTGTAATATTCTATCTTCTGTAAAATGAAAATCCTTTATTACACCTATCCATGCACCATATTTTTCAATAAAAAATTCTAATCTTTCAGGATTTGTTAATTGTATTACAAATATCCAATCATCTAAATTTTCGGTTTTGTTTATAAAATCCGTTGTTTGTCTAAATAATCTATGATTACTTCCACCTTCTATTGCGTCATTTACAATTAAACTAAATCTGTTTTTACAGTATGTGGTCCAATTAATACATTCTGGTAATCCTAGTTTATTTTTATTAGCACTTGCCTCATCTGGTATTGTACCTGAGGTAAAACTGCAACCATTTGTATATAAATTCATTTAATGTCCATGATCTAAATGTATTCCAAACCAAACACCTAAAAAGAAAACTATAGGTCCCAAAATTAATAAATCAACTAACCAATGTAATGCTATAGAAAGAGTTACAATTTCTCTCCAATGTATTTTACATACATGTTTCCAGTGTTTAAATTTTTCTCTCATATCATTTTTGCCTTTACTTGGGCCTTTAATTTATTATCTGTAGCATGTTTAATTATACTTGCCACAGTAGCCAGCCTGCCATATTTTAAAACTGCCTCATCGGCATCTTTAACATCATTACTCCAGGGAGGAAAGCCTACTTCCCAACCTAACTCTAATGCCTGATCAATTAGTTCTTTACCTGCACTATCTCTATCTGGACATAGTATAACACGTTTTCCTAATTTTTCAATCAAGTGTGCTTGTTCTGGAGTTACACTATTACCCTGTATGCTAACACCATCAAGTTGTATTGCATCAAAAACACCCTCAGTTACAATAACAATCTGTCTTTTACTGTCTGCAAATCTGTCTATGTTAAAAACATATCCTGGTTGTATTTTATGTAAATACTTTGGCGTTTGTTTATTAGGAGGATCTATATGCCTTGCTGTCCATCCAACTAATTCATTATTGTAAGTAAAGGGGACAACCAATCTCTGCTTATATAAACTTTCATCAAAGTATAGCAGTGGATATAGACCAAGCAGTCCCCTTTGTATTGCGTATTGTTTTACATTATGTGTATCTGGCAAATCTTCTACTGCTACGGCTGTTTCTGGCAGTTTCTCCGTGTTGAATTTTTGTAGATTGTATATGTAATCACTTACTTCTTCTGTATCTAAAATATCATTATATTTTAATAATTCTACTTGTACTTTGTGTATATCACTAGTAGATACACCAAGTGTTGTTGCTAACTCTTTATATTTTTTTCCTAACGAAGGATTAGGTGCCCAGCCTGTTGTAAAGCCGCAATTAAAACAATTATAACTTATCCTTGCACCAGTAGTAATTAATCCACCACGTTTTCTTTTATCATTACACATAGGACAGTCCATAGTGATCCATCCACTAGGCGTCTTACTAGTTCTAACTGGTAAATTATCTAAAAGGAGGCGATGTACCTTTTCTACAAGAAAGTCTATATCCATACGGATATTATAACAAAAAAATACAAAAAGTCAATTAGTTTCTAACCAATATTTTGTCTATTGTACCGCTATCAGGAGTATGTATAATCCTGATCCAATTTGTATTAATTGTAAATGTTTTGTGATATATTGTACTAGATGCTGATAAAGAAATATTACTTTCTATATTAAACCAATCTGTACTTGCATCATCATTGTTTGGAGTATTTTCTATACAACTTCCTTGTATTGTTATATTTCCTGTATAAGATGTTGGATATATAGCAACACTATGTAAAGCATGATTAAAATTTCTGTCCTGATTACCAAATAATGCACTTGTAGTAAAAATGTTTGCAGGATCTCCAGAGCCTGTATTAGCAACCTGTGTAAAACTATTTGCTAATTGTGTTTCTACTGGTTCTGATTTTGCTTGAGCATCTATCTGGATTTGAAATTTAAGGCCATTATTTTGATCTGCAAAAACAGGATATTCATTTCCATCTGTTTTTACTCTAGTTACATATATTGTATATAAACCTTCATCAACATTTTGTAAATCTCCTTCGTCTAAAATAAGTTTTACACAACCAACATCACTTGTTTGCTCTAATAATTTTGTAAAAATTCTTCTTTTAGTAGTAGGATTAATTAATGTTGCTGATAAACTGTCACTAAAAACATTTTGTAATTTTCTATCTCTATTTCTGATAGTAAATTTAATTTCGTTGTATATGCCTTTATGGGCAACTAATTTTCTATTGTTCATTGGTCTGTTATCCACATATATTCCATAGGTATCGACAACCAATTCTAATTTATCTTCGTAAAGATACAGTCTGTGATCACCATATGTCATATTTTTTTACTCTTAATAATATACTATTTATCGTTTCTCCGTATAAATACTTTTGTGGAGAAAGATAATTTAATAACAGAGACGTCTGAAAAGTACCCTTTTCTAACTGGAATAACTTATGCTGGACAGGAATATGTTGGAGTTGTAGTAAATCATGATAATACAATACTTACATTTTATGATATAGAAAAAATTTCCAGTATTAATGATAGAAAACAATTTTTAGAATTAGGAGAAACGTGGTGGTGGGAAAGCAACAGACAATTACCTATAGATATATTTTTACATTATGAAATGAAACAATTTCATAATTGTTTAAGAACATTTGTAATGAAAGATATCGAAGTTTTATTTGGGCCTATGACAAGTTTGCAAAATTTGTTGAGAAAAAGAATAAAGCGGCGTGGTGTACAACTTGTTATAAAACCAAAAGACTAGCCTAACTGTTCGCAAATCAGATTTAATTGTACAATAATTGCTAAGGCATATCCATAACTATGGCTTTTCTTAAAAAAATAGGTATCATTTTTTGGTTTTACCCAAACATTATCAACTATTTCTTGCCAACTCTTTCCAACTAGATGCCTTTTACCAGGCCTAATTATTGCAAGTATAACTGCTAAGTCCTCTAAACTTTTAGGAGGATATTGTTTTACAATATCAAAATGATTGTTAATATGGAATAATTGTTCTACAACTTCTTTGTGTTGTAATAATTCCCACATAGGCTCAGTGGCAACAAGTTTATCTAAATGCTGTTCATCAATTACATCTTTGTAAATATGATTGTTAAGAAAGTCTACCTTAAACCAACCCTCTTCTTCTGCTTGTTTATGATCTATTGTACTGTAACCTTCAAGTGGAAACTTAGGTATATTCTGAAAGTAGACACCAGTATTATGCTTAGTAAACTTACCATCCTTTTCAATACTTGCAGGAGTAACATTGACTAACTTTAGATAGTCATCTCTGTTACCCATATCTATATCTACATCAAAGTCAATTTTCATCTTTATTCATCTTTTGTAAAAGTCTTTTAGCACTAGATGTAAATTTAAAATTACAACTAATACTATATCTATAACTTTTTCCTAACACAGGAGCAGTATAATGGCTCAACTGAGAAGGAAAAATAATCATGTCTCCTTGTTCTGGTTGTACTTCAATAGAACTTTTGCCAAAATCATTTTTCATAGTGTCAGCATATATAAAACATAATTGACCTTTTTGATCTGCTGTTTGGCTTGTCTCAAAATATTCTGCTTCATCGTCCAAAAATATTTTAGGAAAAATTACACAAACTAAATCAGCACTATATCTATGATCATGTAAAACTGTACTCTCCATATGCACTTGTTTATTATACCAAGCAGTTGAAAGTTCTAAATAATTTTGTAATTTATTAGACTTTATAACACTTTTCCATAAACCTGCATCTATTTCTTTTAAATATCTTTCCATATTATTAGAAATATTTTTTAACACTTCTGTATTTTGTAAATACTGCTTTATTTCTTTTTGTTCTTTTACATTTCCTACTAATTGATTATTATAATTGCTAGTTGTATTAAGACAAAAATTATATAATGCTTCAGTGTCTTGCTCAGACAATTTACATTTTGCAATTTTTGGTCCAAAATAATCTACAATCTGCATTATTTTTCCTTAAATGTTTTTTTACCTGAACTATATCCGTCTTTAGGATCTATTTCAGCATCTGCATTCATAAATCTCATTCGTTGTATTAGGTCCCAATTTACACCATCTTTAGTTTTCCATTTATTTGCAATACTATCTATATCATTTAAATTAAAACTTTCTTTTTTGCCTTTGCTCATATTCCTGCTACCTCACATGCCTGTTTTACTTCTGCAACTTCTTCCTTATTTTGTACAAATAATTTCATCCAAAAGTTTGCTTCTATTATATGCTCTATCATTTTAACCTGTTCATCATTTAGTCTTGTTAGAAGAGAGTCTCCTGTTCCTGACAAATATATTAACCAAGGAGATATTTTAGCACTTCTTATATCATGTACTGCTCTTGGTGTGCTTACTTCTTTAAAATACTCTTGCCAATGTGTTCCTTGTTCTGTCGCCCATGTATCTAAGTAAATTATATTTCTTTCTAGTGCTTTCATACCAGGTTCTTTTTTTACATAAGTTAATAAAAATTCATCATAAAGACTATCCTTACTCCAGTCTTTTAATTTTTTACCTGTTTTTATTAACCATTCTGCAAATTTTTCAGGCTTTAAATATTCATTTGTAAGACAACTTCTGCCAAATTTTACAAACCCTTCATAGTATTGGCTTTGAATAAATTCTTCTTGTGTTTTAGGATTTTTTGCTGTAGTATTCATTTCATAAAACATCTGGAATACTCTGTAGCCTAATCTTGTATGTGTTAAATCTTTGTCTGCCCAACGTCTTTTCTTTACACACATATGAGCCGCAAGAGTTCTTTCGCTCATAAAAGTTTTTCCACACCATTTACAGGTGTTACTTTCCAAAGATGTCTTTGATTGTTTTGTCATCGTATCCGTGTGATTGTGCAAATTCTGTTAATTCTTCCTTTGTATTAATATCTATCATATTGTTTATATCTTCTGCCTTCATATGTGGATATATACTATAGATAAATTCAAATATTTTATTTTTCTTTTTTCTGCTATTAGGCGGTTTTAAATAAGGATGAAATTGTATCTTACCAACACCACATGCACTTAATAAAAGCCATTGTAACTCAGGATGTTTACTAACTTCACTGAACTGATAATTTACAAGTTCATTTGTCATGTAAATATAGTTTGCGGCATCTTTGCCTTGGACACTACTGCAATACCTCATCATCATCCAGGCACTAAAGGCTTTCTTTTGCTCATCACTTAAATTATTGTAAAAGTTTCTATCCTTTTTATCGAT
>CEWG01125027.1_pt1 | contig 10634 bp, 11 predicted proteins | sample 361411 | NCBI WGS metagenome assembly CEWG01 (sample SAMEA2622173, study PRJEB7988) | marine metagenome | biome: marine biome (ENVO:00000447); feature: surface water layer (ENVO:00002042); material: "saline water (ENVO:00002010), including plankton (ENVO:xxxxxxxx)" | depth 5 m | reverse complement strand
ATGATATATCTAGGCAGACCCGGTTTACATAGTGATTATGTAAGGTTTTGCGTAGAAGCTAGAAAGAAAAGGCAAGAGGCAGCAAAAGAAAAAGAACGCCAGTGGGCTTCGTTTGTAGAAAGTTTTCAAACATGGTTCTTAATAATATTGTTTGTGGTATTAGGGTTAGGAATTTTAGTAGGTGGCGTTTGGATTCTTAGATATAAAGGAATTATTTGATGCCAAAGAAACTACAAAAAGAATCTATATATGCTGAGTACGATCAAGATGGTGACGGTATAGTTACTGATGAAGAACTTGGTCATGTCAAAGAAATCAAACAAACAGAAGATGCTACACGAAAAAACCTAGCTCAACTTAGGATGGCTAGGTTTTCTTTAATTGCAATGGGGGCGTTCACCCTTGCTATGTTTTTTATCCCATTAGAAAGAGTAACTGCATTATCCGACATAAGTAACCTGTTTTACCTTACAGGTGGGGGTATTGTTGCAGCTTATATGGGTACAACTGCATGGGTGCAAAAGAAATAAAATATGGTATAAACAGATGTTATGGCTACAAAACTAAATGAAAATACTGAGGTTGCACTACCACTTAGAAATATTGTCACTATGGTGGCAGCAGCTTCTGTTGCGACATGGGCGTACTTTGGAATTATAGAACGGCTAAATCAAATGGAAACAAGTATTACCATGATGGAAGCCGACCAAGAGCAAAACACAGAGTTTCGAATTAAATGGCCTAGAGGCGAAATGGGCAGCTTACCTGCAGACTCTGAACAGTTTATGCTCATAGAACATTTAGCAAAGGAGCTAGAAAAACTTCAAACTCAAATAGAAAGTGGTCAAGCACCATATGACCAACAACAAAAATTGACTTTGGAGTTTTATGAAAAACGTATAACAACTATAGAAGAAAACATAGAAAAGATGAGGAATGGACATAAACCATGATAGAGCTTGTTTTTGTGTTACTTCTATATAGCAACGGGGAAGCTATAGAATACACACCCTATGATAGATTATCAGAGTGTTTGTCTACAAAAAGGACAATTAAACGTAACGTTAACGGCGGTGTAAACTTTGATAACCAGTGGAAATGTAAAGAATTAAAAGTAAAGCTGGAAAAAAATTCAGATGGGAGTTATGATATAGTAGAACTTATTGAGGAGTAATTATGCTACAAACACTAATAGGGCCAGTAACTGGCTTACTTGACAAGTTCATAGAGGACAAAGATCAGAAAGCTAAGTTGGCACACGACTTGGCTACGATGGCCGATAAACATGCCCAGCAGATAGCGCTCGCCCAGATTGAAGTGAATAAGGCTGAAGCAGCATCTGGTTCACTATTCAAAGGCGGTTGGCGTCCAGCAGTTGGCTGGGTCTGTGCGATTGCTTTTGCATACCACTTTATAATCAAAGACCTAATCATATTTGGTGCATCTTTTGCTGGTGCAGAACTACCTGAGTTACCTGAATTTGATATGGGTACACTCCTAACTGTTTTGGGCGGCATGCTCGGAATCGGAGGACTCAGGACATATGAAAAGCAAAAAGGAATCACTAAATGAGAGAAAACTTTGATAAATCACTACAACTATTGTTGAAACACGAAGGAGGATTTGTAAACCATGAACGTGATCCGGGGGGTATGACAAACCTCGGAGTTACTAAAAAAGTTTACGAAGAATGGCTAGGGTACGAAGTCGATAAACAAGATATGATGAAGCTTACACCAGAAGATGTTGCTCCAATATATCTGAATAACTACTGGATAAAAGCAAACTGCGATGAACTACCTTCCGGTTTAGACTACGTTGTTTTTGATTGGGCTGTTAATTCTGGAGTAAGCAGAAGTTCCAAAGGTGTACAAAAATGCTGTGGCGCTAGCCCGGACGGTGTGATAGGGCCAAAGACACTAGAACTTGTTGCAGGGCAAGATACAAAATATATGATAGAAAAGTTCAAAGAAGTAAGGCAAAGTTTTTATGAGGGCCTAAACCACTTTGATGCGTTTGGCAGAGGTTGGACTAGGCGAAACGATGAAGCAACAGAAGTTGCGCTAGGAATGGTTGAAGACTAATGGGATCAGTAAAGCTAACAAAGTTTCTAGGGGAAGCTCCGAAAATATCTTCGGAGCTACTTCCTGACGGAGCTGCTCAAAATGCTTTCAATGTTAAGTTGTATTCTGGTGATCTTATACCTTATAGGACTCCAAAGCTTGTCGAGAATGTCGGGCGAACGGGTACAATTCAGACACTATATAAACTTACTAATCCTACTAACGGTAACAATGTTTTTCTTACTTACTTAAATGATGTAGATATTGCTACAGCATCTGCCCCTTGGACTACTACTTCTAATACAGAAGATACTGAACAACGATTTTATTATACAGGCGATGGTACACCAAAAGTATCTAATTACGATCTAGCTACTAACGGAAGTGCTCCATATCCTGTAACCAACGGCTACTATGACCTTGGTTTACCACTACCTGAAACAACTCCAACAGCCACTGCTGTAACATTTAGTGTTGTAAGTTCGACACACTATGAAAGAGATAGTGGTAATACTGCAACATTTTATGGCTCATCATCTCACAACTTACGCTCAGGTAATGTTGTGTCAGTTAGAGATTTTGGATCATCAGATGAAGCAAAGTCTTTTAATGCTACAAACGTAGAAGTTACTGTTCTTAATTCTACAGATTTTACATATTTTAGCCCCGGTGATCAGACATCTAAAACAGCAAATACCTCTGGTCGTTCTGAGCTTGCAGGTAACACACAGATTAGAACATACGTTTATACATGGGTTACACCTTGGGATGAAGAAGCTATACCATCTTTGCCCTCAAATGAAGTGTATATCAAAGAGGGCCAAACCGTAAATGTAACTAACTTACCTACTGCAAAACCTTCTGTACCTGCACAAAATTTTATACGGGGTATACGATTATATCGAACTGTTGTTTCTTCAGCAGCAACAGAATATTTTTTATTGTCTACTCTGTGGTTTCCGACAGCTACTACTAAAGTAGCACGAAGTGGTAGTACAGTTACTTTAACTTTGGCGGAGCCACACAACTTTATTTTAGATGATAGATTTAAATTGTCTGGTATGACTGCAGATAGTGGCAGTATGAATGGTGAGTTTTCTGTAGCATCTATTGTTGATAAATATACATTTACATTTACTGACAGCGGTAATGCCATCGGTGAGACTGCTGATACTAATGGTACTGTGTTCCATGATGTTTCTGAAAATTTAGATTTACCTGCTAGATACTGGGGTGATGGAGGTAGTTTTACTTTTACAGATGATTTTCTTATTTCAGGTTTGTCTAGGGTGTTAGATTCTGAAGATAACGATCCACCACCTACAGGTATGAAAGGTATTCGCGCAGCACACAATAATATCCTCGTTGGTTTTTTTGACAATCAGTTATGTTTTTCTTTTCCTGATAAACCACATGCTTGGCCAGAACGTTTTAGATTAACGTTTGATTCTGACATTGTATCAATAGAACCTATACAAGGTTTTATTTTAGTGCTTACAAAAGAGTATCCATATCAAGTGTCAGGTAACGACCCTGCTACTATGGTGTCTGCTCGTATTGATACGTTGTATCCATGTCTTGCTAAAAAATCTGTTGTCAATATGGGTTACGGAGTTATATGGGCTACACATGGCGGTCTTGCTAGTTATTCTCCATCTAGTGGTATAGACCTTGTAACTAAACTTATTCACGATTGGGATACTTGGAATGAAGCTCTCAACCCTGCTACTCTCATTGGTCATTATTATAACGGTAAGTATTTCGGTTCTCATTCTAGTAAATCATTTATCTATGAACGAGATGATAAAGTAGGCGGGTTTTTTGTAAGTATTCAGTATACGTTTACTGCTGCTTGTACCGATTATGAAACAGGCATCATGTATTATATTGGTGATACTTTGGGTAATTTATATGAATGGGATAATAAACAACAAGTTCTTTCTCCACTAGAATGGAAGTCAAAAACTATTGTTACTAAAGATTTTATGAACCTTGGTGCAGCTAGAGTTATTGCAGATTTTGAAACGCCCGGATCAGAAACCGAAAACATAATTGCTTTTAACAACGCTATACCAGCTTTTAATAATGCTGTGTTTGCTAAAAGTATACAACTTGGTTGTGTTAACGGGCCTACAGACTTTACAGATGCTGGTGCTAGGGTGTCAAATATAGGTACTCTTAATGCTTTTCCTATAAACGCAGACGGGCAAACACGGTTTCAAAAAGACATCTCAGGTGTGTTGCCAGTTACCTTTAAATTGTTTGTTGATAAACAACTAATCTTCCAAGGAACAATAAGTTCTGACGAAGTATTTAGATTGCCAAGCGGGTATAGAAGTGATACATTTGAAGTTGGGGTGTCAGGTTCGTCAAGAATACGAGCAATACACATAGGTGAGACCCCATATGGATTGAGGACAGCATGAGCATAGCTAACAGGTTTACAAGTGTACCAGCAGTACCACAAGGGGGTTTTACAGATTATCAAACTGTACTTATTGGTGCAGTAAAAGAAAATGTAGAATTACTAACTGGACTTCGTGGCGAAGTTGACACTGTAAGTAAAGCTGTAACTCAAGGTCAAGTAACAGTAAACGAAATGGGCCAACAAAAAATGCAGCAAGTATCTGCAAAAGGCGCAGGGTTTACAATAAGCAGTCAAAACGTAGCAGCATTGGCTGATGTAGAAAAACTTATTCTTGATGTACAGACGCTAGCTGGCGATGTAGCTGAAATACGAGCTACACTTAATTTTTTAATTAGACAACTGAAAGGACGGTAAACATGGTAATGAAACCTACAACTGATCCTATGATGCAAGCTCAAGCTCCTGAACTGGTAAGTCCGGCTGTGCCTGACTCTGTATCATTGGATTTACCACCAGCAATCGAAACACTAATAACAATGCCTGCACCTCCCGTTTCACAAGGAGCGTTAGGTGAAATACCTACGGGTGTAGGAACTAGCAACCCTCAATATCCAGCTTTGGATTTTAGGATGCAGCCTATGGTAATGCAAGAAGGTGGTATGGTTCCAACTCCACCAGCAGGACTGCAACCACAAATGGCTCAAGGGCCTATGAATCCGGCTATGATGGACGGGCAAGTCAACCAAACTTTGTCACAGAATCCAGAGATAGTAGCTAGAATACGAGCAGCTATTGAGGCAGGTGTTCAATCAGGTGAGCTAGATATTAATGAACTTAACATGATTATACAGCTTGCTAAAACAGTACAACAGAATCCAGCTATGTATCCTCAGATTAGACAAATGGCTATTCAGAGAGGATTGATTCCAGCAGAAGAGATTCCTGAGCAGTACGATGAAGGATTGATTACTGCCATTATTATGGCGGCAAAAGCTATGGAAGCTGATGTACAGATTGAAAGTGCAGAAGCAATGCAGCCACAACCAACACAGATGATGAATGAAGGCGGTGTACTTATCGGGCCATCACATGCACAAGGTGGAATACCAGTAAAAGTAGCTGGTGTTAATAATGCTGAGATGGAAGGCGGAGAATATGTCATCCCTAAAAATGTTGTGAAAGCAAAAGGTACAGAGTTTTTTGACAAGATGCTTAAACAATATGAAGAAGGTGGTGAGGTTTAATGACGTTACAAGTAGTGCAACAAGAACAAGAACAAAAACAATACAATGCTCAACTACTATCTACTAAAGAGTTGTACGATAAATACTGGGGAGCATGTATCCCATTGTTTCAAGAGTGTATTGATAGAGCTATGCACGGTGAAATGACTGTAGAGGATATATATGATCGTGGTCTTAAAGGTCAGATATATGTTATTGCAGTTAAAAACGATGATGGTGAAGTACCAGATGTAAAGTTGGTGTTAGCACTAGAACTTGTTTACTATCCTCAATTTACTGCTATGAATGTACTAGCTTTAGGCGGAAAAGATTTACGCCATAATATGAAAAGATTTTGGAAGCAGGTTTGCGGTTGGGCGCAGATTTGTGGAGTTACTAAAATAGAATGCTTAGTCGCACCAGCTATGGAAAAGATTTTGCAAGCACAGGGCTTTGAACGAAAGTATTCACTACTAAGACAGGATTTAACGAAGGAGGTCTAAATGCAAACTATAATCAATCCTTTAGTAGTTTCGGTAGGCCCTACTAACGAGGCTACTATTACTCCCGTTCCTATGACACATCATGGTGGCGGAATTAAAAAAGTTGTTGCTGTTGTTGCAGCAATTGCCATTCCTATTGCAGCTCCTGCGATTGCAAGTTCTATTGCGGCATCAGGTGTTTTAGGTGCAGCAATATCTGGAGCTATGGCTACTACAGCTGGAGCTGTTGTCAGTTCAGCGATTGTCGGTGCAGGACTTGGTGCTATTACAGCTAAAGTTACAGGCGGTGACGTAAGAGCAGGTGCTATCTCAGGACTTATCGGAGGTGGTATAGGCGGATATGGAGCAAGAGCAGGCTTTGGTCAGGCAACTCCTACAACAACTGCAGGCACTGCTACTACTAGCGGTACAACGGGCACTACGCTATCAAATGCTGGCGGTGCTACTACTGCTACTACTGGCGGTACAACGGGCACTGCGCTATCGAATACTGGCGGTGCAACGCTTCAAAATGCAAGTTTTAGTGGTGCTCAAAATGTAGCTAGCGGTGTAAGTAACCAGCTATCTAACCAAGCGGCTAACCAAGGTTTTGTTGCAAGTATGAAAGCAGGCTTGAGTAATGCTGGTGAAATGGTTGTAGATAGACTTACTAATCCAGATACTTTAGCTAACGCTGTTCTTCAGGTTGGTGGTGCTGTAGCTGCAGAAGCTATTGTTGGCACACCGGATACAAGTCCTGAAACACAACAAGCAATAGAACAATATAAACAGGAACTGCAAGCTCTTAAACAAAGAGATGAAGCCGCATTTAATGCTAAGATGGATGCCGCTAAACAGTATATGGTTCAAGCTGGTTATTATGATCCAAACTATTTTGGTCTACAGTCAGCTAACCGAGCTGCTATTGCAGAAGGACGTAAGCTACGAGAGTTTGAACGTAAAGCAGGTCTAAGGACAGGCGGTGTGTCTTCAGGTGAACGTAGACGAGCAGCGCTATCAGGTGGTGCAAACGTACAATCTGCGTTTGACAGAGGTTTTTTACAGGGTCAAAACCTTCAAAATCAAGTTATGAGTACGGGTGTTGGACTTATTCCTAGTGGTTCTCCAAATGCAGCAAATGCTGCGTTAGGTCTAGCTAACTTCTATTCTGGTCAAGATGCACAAGAGCAAGCAGCAGCTAATGCTAAGAAAAGCCAAATTCAAAAATTCTTTGGTGCATTTTCTTCACAGTCAGGTTTGACTGATGCTGAAAAGAAAAAACGAGCACAGCTAAGCGGTGGTCTTGATACAAGCAATGCGCCAAATGGTACGAAGGACATGCCTGATCCGTTTGTGGTTGATCCTAATAAGAAAAAAGACGAACCAGAATTTCGGATTGCATAGGAGTCTAGGATGGTATTAGGACTCATTGGAAATATAGCAGGAAACCTAGATCAAGAAGCATTTGTGCAAGGTGCAGAAAACGAAAGTAGACTGCAAGCACTACAGCGACAGAATCAAAACCGTATCAATCGGGATTTCTTTCGTGATCAACAAGGTGGGCCTCCGGCTATACCTACGCCTACTGCTTTGAATCAAGGTATGGCAGGACTAAATCTTGATAGGTTCGGTGGTACTTATATTGATGTACCTCCTCCTGTAGTTGATCAAGAAGGTGGGGTGGCACAAGGTATTGATGAAGCTGACAAGTTTTATCAAGATAAAATACTTAGAGACCAAGAAAGGATGCAGCAAGGTCAGCTAGGAACTGCTCCTCCTGTTGTTCCTGAGTTTGATAGCAGTAAGACTGTTATTAATCCTAGTGATAATCAAAACTTACCTAACAACCAAATACCTCTACCTGAATTTACAAACCCAGACCTAAGTGCACTTTTTCCCGAAGGTGTAGTTTCTGAGAATGATGTATCTGATGAAATAAAAGAGTCATTACATGTGCAAGGTTTCCCGTGGAAAGTTGTAGACAAAAACGGCGGTAAGATAGTTGTGCATAATGGTGTTGAATACAACATCAAAGATGTATTTGGCGATGGTAGTAGTCTTATGCTTGTAGATAGGTTTGGTAGACCTAATCAAGTTTTGACAGACGCATTTACTAAGGCTCGTGCCCGTGGAATAACAAACACTGAACTTGTTCCTCGTACTAGCAGCAGTCAAGATGATCTAGCTGCAGCCACAGTGGATAACTCGTTTATCTCAAACGCACTAAAAACTATTAAAGAAGATAAATTTAATAACGGATTTTCACAAGCAACAGTTAATTTTGCTAGACTATTTGGAATTGACGAAGGCGAAGCCCTCGGTCTGCTAGCAGTAGAATCTAACTTTGGAACTGTTAGAGATAGAAAAGGCTCTAGAAGCAAAGGGCCACTACAAATACAAGGCCCAGCTTATAAAGATGTTAGAGATTTTTATAAAGGTAATAACCCTGCAAACTCAGGGTTAACCGATATTCAATGGAGCCAGATGGTTGACATTGCACAGAACTTACCAAAGAACCATGCAAACCTAACTAACTCTGGCGATCAGATTGCAGCTGGATTGCTGTATTATAAAATGATCGGACTAAAAGGTGTAGACCCTAAGTTTAGAGCTGCTGCGTATTATGATGGATACGCTAAATACATTGGTATTAATGATATTTCTGACATAAAAAACTTTTCAGGGCCTAATACTTTACAATCAGTTACAAAATATAATTCAGCTGTTCTTGGAATGAAAGACTATCTAGGACAGGTTAGTAATTACTATTACCCTGTAGGTGGTGCTTCTAACGCTGCAGCTAATAATCAGAACACACAAACCACAACAAGTTCTGCTGTAACAAACAACCAGACTTCTGGCCAAACTACAGTAGCTAACAATAATCAAGTAGCCAACAATAACCAAATTGCGGGTTTAAAAACAGAAGATGCAAGTACAGATAAATCTGCTCAATCAGCAAACACTGGGAATCAAGGTACAGCAAGTAAAGATGTAAGTTCACTACAAATACAGTCAGGTGTTGATACTGGTGGCACAAAAACTGAAGAAACAGTTCCTAAAGCTGACCCTGTAGTTAAACCACCTGCATTTTATACAAATGATCCATCTAAACTTGGATTTGATTTGCGTAACTATCTTGAAGAAAGATCATTAATTATTAATCAAACTAACCAAAACGTGCAGATTCTTGCTCAACGTTCTGATTACTTTAGACGACTTGCAGAAGTGTCTCGTATTGGTGGTACTGATGAAGCATCTTACAATCAGCTAATTAATAACTCTACTGAGCTTATGGCAAAGGCTCAAACAATGCAGCAAGCTGGTGCATTAGAAGCCAAAAAAGCTGAAAATAAAATTATGTACCTACAGGGTATGCAAGGTCTACAAGACTTAGCTAATGGTAGTGTAAACAGAGCTGCTATGGTTTGGTCAGAATATTCAGGTATGGATATTCGTATTAATCCACGGTCTGATGGTAAATATGATGTTACCCTTAATGGTAAGCCATACAAAACATATGATCTAAAAACGCTTAGTGAAACTCTACAGTTAGCTTTTGACCAAGGCTACAGGAAATCACAGCAGTCAGCTGCTACTACAAGAGCATTGAAGTCTTTTGAAGCTCAGCTTGATATTCTAAAAGAAAAATACAAGTCTTATAATACACGCCAAGAAAAACTACTGCAGGGTCAAATTGACATTATTAAAAAACGAGAAGAACAAATAGGTGATGTTGAACTTAAAGTAGATACAAATAGTGGAGTGGTTTATATAAAACGAGGTAATAGCTTCTTTATGTTAGAAGTATTTGAAGATGAAACACTCGATGGTAAAAAAGTTGAAGGTGTAAGAGAGGTTCCAGTTCAACCACCTGCTAATTTAACTCCTTCAGGAAATGCGTATAAGAGACCGGAGAAAAAATAATGGCCCCAAAGAAGGCAGGATTACAGGCATTTGAGAGTTCCTACTATGATGCCACTACTGCGCCCGGGGCAGGTAACCCATTTGTACCTCAAACTGGAGCAAGCGGTTTAGAGCAGCTAAATGCACAGCTTGCTGATCAGCTAGTACAAGAACAAAAACTTACAGATAATTTAGAAACAGCTCTTGGTGCAGGATTTAACAAACCACCAGAGACAGGGCCTCGTGTATTATTTAGCCCTAGTAGAAATCAAGTATTTGTAAATGGTGCATTGTATGATGCTGATGATGCTCAGTCTGCTTTGGATGCAGAAGCTGGTGGCTTCCTAGATAAACCAACAGCGGCTATGCCTGATGGCCCAGACTGGCAAGTTGTATCTCCTGAATCATATAAAAATTACATGAACAACATAGAGAACCCCGGCTTGGGTACTCTTATGGCTAGAAACTTTGAGATTGGTGGTAGTAATCTAAAACTACTAGCTGGTCGAGGTATGCAGTTTCTTGGTGCTGAAGAAACAGGACAAAGTTTAGTTGATAGTGCAGTACAAGAACTATACTACAACCAGCCATT
>CEWG01022375.1_pt1 | contig 10646 bp, 9 predicted proteins | sample 361411 | NCBI WGS metagenome assembly CEWG01 (sample SAMEA2622173, study PRJEB7988) | marine metagenome | biome: marine biome (ENVO:00000447); feature: surface water layer (ENVO:00002042); material: "saline water (ENVO:00002010), including plankton (ENVO:xxxxxxxx)" | depth 5 m | reverse complement strand
TAAACCTGACTGCTATCTAATGCTATTCCTAATTCTCCCTCTCTCAAAGGCTGAGGAAGGTCTTGTTTTAAACCTCTACGATTTTGTATTCTTGAAATAACTACGTTGTTATTTGATGTTGCCATACTAATAATTCTCCTGAACTACTAGTATTTATCATTTTCCTTTTATTTGGAATAATAACTTGCTAGTCTATCTGACCATTTATCACAATATTTTTCGTATTCGTCGCCACTTATAGTAAAGTCTTTAAAATTACCATCTCTGTCTACCATTAATATTGCTACTTTAGATATATTTGTACCAAACATTTCATTGTGTGCTAGTGAATATGCACAGCCTTGTAAAAAATAATCTTCTATCCATTCACGTTTTTTCATTTTTTTAGCAGTTTTAAAATCTATAATGGCTTCTTCGCCTTCATACATTCCAATACCATCTGCTGTTCCGGCATATAGTCCTTGTGCTATTAATCCTACTTCTACGCCGTATATTTCATCTACTTTAGACAGGCCTTTATCTACCATCTCGTTTACCATATTTTTAGCCATAACACTAATATGATTGTTGCCTTTTATTTCGTAGTCTTCTTGTAGTATAAATTTTTCTAATGCATTATGTACTTTAGTACCAAGTCCTGCTGACTCTGTGCTTATACGAGTTGCTTCTGCTTCTCCTACACGTTTACGCCAAGCAATTAAGGCTGTTTTATCACCTGTATCTCCTAAGATAGTGGTAACACTAGGAACAGGATTCTCGTCCTCTCCTACATATTGTCTGCCTTTTTTAGTTTGAATTCGTCGTAATTCAGGGTAGTCGTATTTTGATATTAACATGTAAATTAAAAATTATTTACTAGTATTTACCAGGAAATATTCCAACTTATAGTATTATTGGAGGATGTATTTGTAACAATACTTACACCGTATCCTCGGTCTTCAAAATATTTTTTAACATAATTAAGTTGATCTAATTTTGTTGGATCTGTAGAAACACTATTCCAAACATTGTAATAAACATTACTGTTTGTCATAGTAGTACTAGAAATAACATTTGCATATAACACACCAGCATCTATATTGGCAATCACAGCACTTTCAATGGATCTAACCTCAGAATGTATTACACTATTGTTCCTGCTATCTTTTCTGGCCTGAGTTGCATTTACAAATAAATTTGAACTGCTGGTATTATTGTATAAGTTTGCCATTATAGTTCCGCCTTAATATCTTTCATAGCCTGATCGCCAGCCATCTTACCTACGTCAACAGATGGTTCCTGTTCATCTGTATCTATATCATTTGGTAATTCGTCTTTGGGTTTTATAACTTCTTTATCAATGCTACTTGCATATCCACTATCATTAATTGCTTTAACTAATTCATCTAAAGTAGTTACAAATCCGTGTTTTGCTAATTCGTTTTGGAAATCTCTAGTAGGTATATCTTTTTTATCATTAGCCATATGTGATACCAAAAGATCTTGAACTGCTGTAAGCAGGTCTGCTTGATACCCTTCATTGATGATTTCGCTAATTAGCATTTTACACCTCTACAGGTGCTCTACCTAATGGTTCCTCTTCAGGTCCTGCCGCCGCTGGTTCATTAACATCCATATCCATGTCATCTGGCAGGTCTGCTAATGCATCATCAACACTACCTGCATCACTAGGTTCATCACCTAAATCGCCTATTGCGTCTGAGCCACCTAAACTTATGTCTTCACCTGTAATACTACCCACTAGTTCGTTTACACCATCTTTGGCCTGTTTTGCACTTTCTAATGCTTGGCTTAAGGTATTTTCTGCTGAGTCCTTAAACTGAGAGGCCTTGTCTGCACCAAATTCGTGTATCATTTGGTCTGCAATAGCAGGAATATCTTCGTTTACCATTCTGCCTAGTCTTTCAACATGGTCCTGAATGTCGTCTGCTAATGCTCTAACAGCCATTACAACTTCTGCTTCTTCTACTGACGTGCCTTCAAGTTCTTCTGATAGCATATCGTCTATAATGTCATCAAACATGCTTTCTTTTTTTGCTTTCTTGCCTAGGATTTCCTCTGCTTTTTCTTTTGACATTTTTACAGGTTCCTTCTCACCATCGATTTCAACTTCTTTTTTACCATCAATGGCACCTTGAGCAATAGTCATAATGTATTTGTCTTCGTTTGTTTTGTGTTGAGCAACTTTGGCTCCAAAGAACTTAATACCGTTTGATATTGCATCTTCTTCTAACCCATTTAAAAATCCAATAACTGAGTCTCTGCTTTTACCTGATACCTCTGCAAATAAGTCTAATTTTTCTTCTATGGCATCCATGCTATCGTGGTCATTTAAATCTATGCCCATTTCTTTAGCAAGTTCACTTAAAAGATATTCGTTTAGTTCTGTATTACTTTCTTCTATTGAATCTTCTTCAACTGCCTCATTTTTACAGTGAGCCTCCATATACTCATTTGCCGCCATCATGATAATAGGAAGTACATGTTCATCGCTATAAGAGTATTGTGGATTTTTTCTGTAACTGTGCATACATTGTGAAACTGCTTCTTTAGGCTTACAGCCTCCGTCCATTAAGTTTTGAACTTCTGCAATAAGCATATTTTTCATTTCCATATATGCTGGTGATTCTGCGTACATGCCTTCTGTAAGCATTGTATCTATAACGTCTTTGATTCCTAAGTATTTTGCATATTCTGGTTCTAACTGAAAGTGTTTACTTGTTCCTTTTAACTTAATTATAGCCATATCAGACATTTCTCTGATTTGCTCTAATTTCGCTTTTTTAGGATAACTTGCAGTTATTTGTACACCAAATTGCTCACTTAAAAACTTATTAATCTTATCGATTTTTGTTTTGTTGTCTGGATTAAATTCTCTTATAAACATGTTTTCTTCCTAAAATATAAATGTTATAGTCTTATTTATCATTTCGAAAGATTTTTTTGAAGTATTTTAATATGTAGAAAGTTTAAGTCTGATATTTTTAAGCATACCAACACTTTCGTCCATTCTTGTTTGGGATATTAGCCTTCTTTCCATACTTTTAGTGGTTTTCATTGTATATTTGTAAAAATGTATGTCATTATAATGCTTATAAAAACTATTACAGTCTTTTTGCAATCTTTCTGCAGACGGTTTAGAAACACTATTTTTATCATTTAATGTATTACATATAGATTTTGCTGTACGTTTAAATGGAACACTTTCTACATATACACTATTGTTTATGTAATTTACTATGTTAAAACCAGGATTTGCAGGCCTAACAACATAGACTCCTCGTTTAGCAACTTTGTTACTAAGATCGTCTAGTTTTTTTGCTAGATGCTTTTTATTGTAATTTTGTTTTTTGCGGGTATATTTTGTAGCCAAGTTCTTCACCTTTCGTAATTTTTTGCAGTATGTCTTTTTTATACATTTCCTCTGCAATATAAAATTCTCTTTCGTCCATGCTATTTACACTTAGAAATCCACTTAAATCAATTTTATTGAACACCCTATTTTCAGGTGAACTAATAAAATTTAAATAATTATTTTTGTCCTTGACTGCTCTCATCTTTTTTTGCTTTCTTTTTCTTTTTCTTTTTAATACTGAAAACAGATGGATTAGGCCTTTTTTGCATTCCGCCTAAAGGAACAGCCACAGTGGCTACAGCACCTGCAGAAGTTGTTTCAGTAATTATATCTTTTATAAGCATAATACTATTTATCAATTTTTTGTTTTAGGTCTTTTATAACTTTTTTTGCAAATATACTGTTTGTATAAATTCCAGCATGTTGTCCATCTCTTGCCATATCAAATATTTGTTTATTTTGTTCATTTGTTTTAAATCCACCATAACTAAAATCCGTATAACTTGAATAAAGTAAAAGTGGTACATCAAGTTCTTTAGATAAAAGTTCTATAACAGACAAAGCCTCTGCACCTCTTTTTAATTTATTTTCAATGGAAGACATATCTTGTGCAAAATGCTTTTTAATAGATTTTTTTCTAGGCTCTATATCAACTTGATTTTCCCAATTATTTAAAATCATTAAATGTTCTGAAAATTTACTATTAGGTGTGGTTAAAAAATCTTCACTTATTTCATTAATCCATTCCATTTGTAAAAATTCTTTATAAGTTTTATATTGATTAACATTATCTGAATGTTTTATCATACTACCAATTAATGTTTTTCTATTAAAAGGAGGCAATAAAACTACTAATGCTTTACAATTTTTAATCTCTGCTTTGAAAAAATATTTACAATAAAAACTAACAAAATCTAATCCACGTGCAGGAAATCCCAAATTTACAGGCTTATAACCTAATTCTTTACATACAAGTTCTACCCATATATTTTGCTGATCGATTCCTGTGCCAAATGTATGGCTACAGCCTAAAAATGCTACACATGGATCTTCATCTGAATTTATGTCAGGTTTTATAAGTTCTGGGGATCTAAAACCATGTGAGTTAATGTAATAATTAAGTGGACGTTTTTCTACTATAGTTTTAGGCATACTACTATTTTTTTCAGTAATAATATGTAATAAGCCTTGTTTTTCTAATAGTTTTAATATATCTAAATCTCTATCTAACCAATTATCAGGATTATCTGATACATGATATGGTAGTTTAAATTTATGAACTGAACTATCATTTGGAATAAACCATTCTGTTTTTAAATTATTAGAGAAACTACTCTTAAAAAATGCTTGCCGTAATTCGTGTAAATCAACTTTATCTATAGAGTAATGCTGATTATGGTCAAACACAATCTTATCATGCTCAGACAAATTGTCATAATAATTATAATTATAAAAATTATAACTTTCTATCTGACTTGGATCTGTGTATATGCCCATGCATATATTTATTTAGATTTTTTACGACCGCTCTTCATGTTGGCACACCAGTGATACATTTTTGCCTTTTCACCACTGCTGTTCTTTGCCTTTTTGCGTAAACTAGTAACAGAGCCCTTACAACTTGCACCTGCTTTTTTAACTCTGCCTGGACGACTTTTTCCTTTTACTTTGCCGTCTTTAAAATTTTCGTCTATTTCATCTGGATCTTTAGGATAATGTCCTGTAGCACTATGATAATATAACAGTTCTGCGGCATCAGGATAGCCTTCTGGGTCTATATATGTGGGGTCTGTTAAACCGTCTAAATAAACTTCTCCATCTTCAAAATGTTCGTTGTTGTAACTAGTCATTATGCGATACTGTTTATCATCTGTGCCTTTAACAATAACACCATCTTCCTGATCTACCTGTGCCTGGTTTACCCATTCATCATTGGCTCTGTCTGCTTCATCTGGAGTAAAGTAAGGTTTCACAGCATCTGGATTCATGCCTACAACCTCTCCTTCATTCTTTACACAATTGGGCACACGTTTGCCAAACATAGTTTTCATGCCCTTCTTTTTGTAACCTTTCCAACAACGTGTTCCCTCATCTAATTTTTTATAAACACTATACAATACAGGATTATTATCACAACCCAGTTCATCATATGCATGACCTCTAATTATAGGTTTTTGCTTTTGCCTATCATCAAAATCTTGATAAACCTGTGCATAAATATCATCTATTGATTTATCATCTTGTCCATCATTACATTCGTCTGTAAATCCTTCATAATGTATTACATAATCTCCCTGTACATCTACACCAACATCAGTAGGAACAAGATTATTTACAAAATCCTGAACTTCGTTAGGCAAGTCCATACCTTCGTTCATCTTTTTGGTTTTCTTTTTCATTTGGTTTATGTACTTTCTGTACACAGCCGCCGCTGATTTTTTACCTGCCGCCTTGGCTCTTTGTTCCATAGCAATCGCGGCCTGTATTTTGTGTGCATGTTTTTTACCTGAACTTCTTATTTTACTAACACTAGCCTTTGCGTCTTTTACAGTAGCAAATTTTAGTCCTTTAATTGTGCCTTTGGGATTTTCGTCTGTGTATAAGTCGCTATGCTTTTTACTACCTGCTGGTTGTCCTTTTTTGCGTGGTATCCTTTTTGCTTCTGCTAATTTTTCTGTTAGTAAATTTTTAAAGTAATTTTCTGCCATTACTTTTTTATCACTTGTAGTATGAGCGAAATGTTTCATAACATCTTCTATGTCTGCGTCTACCATTATAGCAGGTACTCGTTTTATGCCTAATATGTTTGCGGCATCATATCTGTGATGTCCATTTATAATATAACCTTTTTTATCTATAATAAATGGTCTATCTGCTTTTTTGAGAAAAACGTCTTCTGCTTTTTTACTTAAACCTTTAACACGTTGACTTTGAACAGGCTTTAATTTATCTAAACTAATCATACCTTCTTTGTGTTCAAACTCTGAGTCGTTTATAATATCATTTCGTCTAATTTGTGGTAGTTGATTTCTATCAAAATGTTTATCGCTTACACCTCTATTATATTCTTCCTCAACTACTTCTCTCAAACGTATTACGCCACAGCCAACTCTGTCACCAGCATTACCTGTTTTAAGACTTTCTGCATCTCCGCCTTTGCCTAAGTCATCTTCATCAGCATGAACAACTATTGCTCTGCCTACTACATCTAATAATTTAACTCTTTCTGCCTTTATTTGAAATCTGGAAATACCTGACTTATCTGCAATAATATTTCCTAAATCTCCAACATGTCCTTCCTGTAATCCACCATGATCTACACCTTCTGGATTATAATGAGCACCTGCACTATCACATCCATCACTTAAATCTCCATATTCATGTATATGTAAACCATGTTTACCAGGCGTTAAACCTTTTACAATGCCTTGAATAATTGTTGCACTACCAGGCTTCTGAGTAAATTTAAACATGGCTTCTACATTATCTTCAGCATGTTCTAGTGTTGCTATTGCTTTGACTGTTTCCTCTGCTTCTGATATACGATTTACACGTTCGCATTGGCAACCTTTTGATTTTGTTTTTGGGCATGGAGTAATTTCCTGTATTGCTTCATATATTCCTTTTCCAAATTTATAATTTGATTTTTTCTTTTTCTTCTTTTTGCTTTTGGATTTTTTGTAGGGTGCCATTGTGCCTATACCATAAAATCCTCTGCTTACAGGAGCATCACTGGAAGTGGAATCGGAGGATGTAGTAGCACTATCTCCGGCACTACCACTATCTGCAGACCCTCCGTCTCCACCTGAACTTGCTGAGCCACCATTACCGCCTGAACCGCCAGAACCGGCTCCTCCAGAGCCACCAGCACCAGCACCGCCTCCGGCGCCACCGCCGCCTCCAGCACCACCGCCACCTCCACCGGCTTCGGCATCTAATCGTTTTTTATTCATATGCTCATCTATCATATCAATCATAAATTCTATGTCGTCTTCATCATGAAAATTTTCTTCAACTTCCAATTTTGTTTGATCTAATAAATGCAAGAATTCTCTATCGTTACTTTGTTGATTTTTAAACATAAATTCATTTATGTGATCTATAAGGCCCTGTTTATTTTTTGTATTATATAAATTTTTTGCTGTAGCCACAAAATCATTGTCAGAATGAGATATATAAATCTCTTCAGATAATTTTTTTGAAAATTCTTTAAATCTCATTTAACTAAATTTGAAAGTAAACTTACTTCCTATCCTGCTACTATAATATGTTTTACCACTATCTAATAAAATTCTTCCTTCAAACTGAGGAGGATATACACTTTTCCATTCTGATACAAATGTATCTTGACCTTTAACACCCATTTTCAAATACAACTGTATAATAGCAGATTGGTTTAGGAATGCTAAACATCCAGCACTAAACTCTGGTACATTATTGTTAATATGTTTACAAATTTTAACTGCAAGTTTAGACATTAATGCAAAGCCTGTATTGAACCCAGCAACTTCTTCAGGGTTTCTTAATTCGCCGTATGTACCTGAAATAAGTTCTTGAGCACCTTTGCTTATACCTTCAAAATCTTTTTTAACTTCATTTGTATAAGATTTTATTTCTTCTTCTAGTCCTTTAGGCAAAAATCCAAAATATTCTGCTAATCTGAAAGGTCCATTTAATGCGGTATTATCATTTATTATTTTAATTATTTCAACTGCTTTACTATGACTTTGTAATAATTCTTCACTTGCCCTTTCCATTGCTTTAGCAATATTACTGATTCCAGCACTTGCTCCACCACCTGGGCCGCCTTTACTACTAATACCAACTTCCGCTCCGTTAGGTGCCTTAAAAATACTATCAACTAATGCATAGTTCATTTCTTGTGGCCATCTTATTTGGCAGTCGTTCCAATCAGCACCGTCTAATAATTCTTTTCTGGCTGTTTCGCTTTGACCATTGCTATCAAGTCCGCCTCTAAATGCAACTGGTCCCATTATTTCTCCAAAGTAATCTCTTATTGCTGGTAATTGTGTTCTTTCGTCTATAAACATTGGCATTTTACCATTACTTAATTCTTGCAAAGCATTTACAAGTTTAGGTACTACAGGGTTATCACCTCCATTTTGTTCAATAAGGCTAATAACTTCATTTGTTCCACCTATCCATTTACCTGTTGCTATTAAATGCTGTGGATCTAATCCTGCCTCCATTTTTAAAGCAGTATTATGTTGTAACTTCCAACCCATGGGTACTTCTTTGTTTGACCACTTACCCATCATATTAGGAGTAATCTCTCTAAAGTATCTGCCCCAAAGTGTTTTTTCATTAGTATCTGAATTTGTTAATGTTGCTATTGCAAATGCTAATGTGCCTTTGTTAGGTAGGTTTACCCATTCAATATCACTTCCATTTTGTTGCTTTATTTGTTCTATTTGTTTGTCTCTCTTTTCATCGTCCTCAAACTTACCTCGTTCAGGATAATTTACAACACTTTCAAACTCTATCTCAACATTGTCCTTTTTAAATTTGTCACCAGCATTTCTACCATATAGTCCTCTGGCTTCGGTTATAAGTTGCTTTACTTTTGACTTTGATGTTTCATTTAAATCTATTTGCTTATATACTCTTGGATCTAATTGCTTTTGGGCATAAAATCTTACTATGCCTCTCAAACAAGCATTTGGTCCTTCCTCTGCTCTTCTGGCTCTAAAGTCAGATAACATAGCAGGATCAGGTATTGCATAATAGGCCAAAAATTGTTTTTTAAGGTCCCAGGCTGGCATTTCATCTGCTAAAATTTTATTAAGTATTCCAGGAATGCTGTTATCTGGTAATGCTTGACTACTAGGTCCTTCACTTACACTTTCTTTAAGATGCTCATCTTTATGATCGCATTTAGGATCTCCACATGCTGGGCATGGTGTGTCTTTGCCTTCTTTTGCTTTTTTCTTTTTACCTGCACAATGAGCCTTTTGACTAAACCCTTTTGGATTACTGCAATTAATACTGTTTTTATATTTCTTGCTCCACTTTTCTAAAACCTCAGATTCATTTACAATAACCAACTGTTCTTCTAGAGTTAGTTTATCAAACTTGTCAAATATACTTTCTCTTCGACTTTGCATATCCACTCTTGCTCTAGCCAATGCGCCTTGGAAGTCATTTGGATCTTCTCCATTTTCTTGGTCTTTTATTAGTCTGTTTAAAACAGCCTGTTTAAATAATTCATCGTTTTGTTCATTTTTAAGAAATCCTACCAGTCTGTTTACATCTGGTTGCATTATATAATATTGAATACCATTTTGCATCATAGCATTAAACATACGATATTTTTCACGCACTTTCTCGTAATCGTCTGTAGTGTTATCGAATCCTGATTGATCATTGCCATATACACCACTTACATCATCGCCATCTCTAAAATAGTTTCCACCACTTACAGTATAATTTTTTTCTATATATTCGTATGCGGCCTTAACAGCGGCGGCCCATCTTTCTGTGCCTATTGCTCTTGGATCTTCTGGTCTCCAGTTGTGATCACTGTCATATTGATCGTAAACTTTTCGTAGTAATCTTACACCTTGGTCATTTACGCCACGTTCAATTTTCAAATAATCTGTTAAATTACTCCAGTTTGTTCTATCAGCAACTTCGGATGATGAGGCATCTTTATAATCTTCTACACCAGCCGCCTTTATCATTCCTTCTACATTGTCTTGATAGTTTAATGCTAACTTTATATCTCCATCAACAATTTTTTGTAATACTCTTTCTAATGCTTGTTGAAAACTAGGTCCTGTTGTTCTATCTTTCATTTCTTTAGCAACAAGTGATTTCATTTCTTTAGGATATACACTAAAGTCAAATGCTTTAAACCTTTTTACTTCAGAATCATCAGTGTTCATTGACCAAGTAATAGCACTTGATCTGTTTAATGGTTCGTCACTAACAGGTTTTTTCACACTTTCAGGATCTACTAAATAATCTTGTCCAGATACTCCTGCTCTACTATCTCCTATTCTAGTAATTTCTACATTTGCATTTTTAATAAATTTATATTCTGTACTTCCAGCAGGTTCAAAAATATTAGTATTTTGTAAATCTTTAAACGTAACATTATATTTTGCATAAAACTTACTAAGTATTTTATTGTAAGGTGTTTTTCTCCATGAATGGAAATAATTATTTGCACTTTCGAATTTTTCTATTACATCTAATCCATTTAAGGCATCTTCCGCCTGAGTCCAATGTGCGGCAGGTATAACATATATACTACCGCCATCATTTACAT
>CEWG01045850.1_pt1 | contig 10664 bp, 4 predicted proteins | sample 361411 | NCBI WGS metagenome assembly CEWG01 (sample SAMEA2622173, study PRJEB7988) | marine metagenome | biome: marine biome (ENVO:00000447); feature: surface water layer (ENVO:00002042); material: "saline water (ENVO:00002010), including plankton (ENVO:xxxxxxxx)" | depth 5 m | reverse complement strand
GTAGGATCTGTACAACCATAAGTAAATGGAACACATGAACCATCGTCACAAGTTGCTAAAGGATCGTAGTTAAACTGTGTATTGTCTGTACAACCGTACACATTTAAACATGTTCCATTATCAATAGTTGCAGATGCATCATAGTTACACGCCATAGGGTCTGTACAACCTGAACATGCAGCATTCCAATATGGATCTCCAGCATCACCTGGAATTACTAATAATTGAGTTGAAGGATCATAATCTAATCCTGGAACTAAAGTATTAGCATTGTCAACAAATTGTACTGCATAAGTAGCAAATGTGTATAGATATGCTTGATTACATGTTCCACATGAATCAACCACAGCCGTACCACCTACTATACCTGCACAATCAGCATATAAACAAGAACCGTCATCAGTGTTTGCTGATGAGTCATAGTTTGCAGCTAATGGGTCAGTACATCCAAATACAGCACAGTTACCTACTTGACCAGAAGCATCTGCACCTGAAGCAATAACTGTTCCAGAAGCATCTGTTATCTCCCATGAGTTCTCATAAGACCATGAATCTGTAGATGTATAGATAACATCGATACATCCTGATAAATCAATACAGATATTAGACCATGAGTTAGAGAATCCAGTCAACAACTCATATTGAACTCCGTCAATAGTGATCATACCACCACCATCTCCATAAGAGTCAAACATAGTTAAAGTAACTTCGTCTAACGCACAAGCAAACGCACATGATCCATCGTCTATAGTAGCCGTTGCATCATAGTTTATTGCTGTAGGGTTAGTACAACCTAAGTAGTCACAAGAACCATCGTCAGTGTCAGCAGAAGCATCGTAGTTTACAGCTAGAGAATCTGTACATCCAAATACTGGACAAACAGCATTTCCAACTGGAACATAGTATGTTCCCACAGGTGAGTTAATTAATGATCCAAAATTAAATGTAATTTCAGAATCAAAAGATCCACCACCAACGACAACTTCATAACATCCATCAGGTAAACACAAAGTATCAGTGTAGAATGATCCACCACCTAATGTACCAGATGTCACAGAGTCACCCTGTGAATCATAAACATACATCCAAGCACCATTCCAACCGTCACCCCATGAATCATAGAAAGTAACACCAACCTGATTATCAGTACAGTAGTTACATGAACCATCATCATTATTTGCTAATGGGTCATAGTTAAGAGCAAGTGGATCAGTACAACCATCAATTACTAGGTACTCATCAACACAAACTTCATCAATAGCTATATCACCATAGAATACAAATCCAGAAACTGGATCAGCAGCTGCCGTAGCAACAAAGTCAACAGTGATATTAGTGCTACCAGCATAAGCAGATAAATCTACTTGTGCAAAGTTCCACTGATTACCTTGATCACCAGACATTGACCATACTGAAGTACCATTAACAAGAACATCTAAAGTTCCAGTTGAAGCACCGTACATATGGTTATAGAATGATAATGTAGGCGTATTTAATGAAGATATGTCTAAACATAACGAAGTTAATGAAACTTGATCTCCAGCAACAACAGGTGAGCTAGTCTCGAAGTACATGTAGTTTCCACCACCTGTAATATCGTCACTAGGTCCAGTTGTAGATGAAGTAGTTCCAAGAGCGTCTAACGTCCATCCAACGTTCGTCCAATTAGCTGGAGCACCAGCATCAAAGTTTTCACAATATGGAGCCGCTTGACACGCTAAAATACATGATCCATCATCTGTAGTAGCTGTAGGATCATAGTTTACAGCAGTTGAATCAGTACATCCTAAAATAGGACATGAACCTAAACCAACATAAACGTCATAACTTCCAGCTGGAGCAGCAACTAATGTAGTGTCAAAATCAAATGTGATTTCAGCATCCCAAGTTCCTCCACCAACAGTAATGTTATAACATCCATCAGGAAGACATAGAGTTCCCATTTCAAAAGAACCTGTAGTTAATCCACCTGTTGCAACAACAGTTCCTGCAGGTACAGTTGTAATAGTGTATGTAGCACCATTCCATCCGTCTCCGAAAGAGTCGTACATGTTGAACGTTATCACATTGTCAGTACAAGGATAAGTACATGAACCATCATCTTGAGTTGCTGATGCGTCATAATTTGAAGCTGTTGAATCCATACATCCTAATACAGGACATGAAGCAGATCCAACTTCAACTAATAAACTAATTGGAGCACCGTAATTTCCACCATTAGCTGGACCATCATATTGTGTTCCATTAATGTTGAAAAATGCATAAGCACCAACCCATCCAGTAGCATCAGAAGCAACAAATTCATAACATCCATCAGGTAAACATCCTGTTGCATCATCACCTGTTGATGTTCCTCCGTAGATTGTTGAACCAACAAGAGCAGGAGTAGTGTCACCAAGTAATGTCATAGTCCAGTCCATACCATTAAATGACCAATCGAAAGGACTTCCTAAATAATCAATTCCTGTAGTTACAGCAACAGTATTGTCGTAACAACATGAACCGTCATCAACAGTAACTGAAGCATCATAGTTACTTGCTGCAGGGTCACTACATCCGTAAACATCACAAGATCCAGCACCAACAGCAAATGTGAATGAACCAGCAGAACCAGAAGTCAATCCTCCAGAGCCTATAACAACACCTCCAGAAGTAGCTTCAAATGTACTACCATTCCATCCATCACCAAATGAGTCAGTCATATCAACTGTATAACAACCATCAGGTAAACAAATATCAGAAGCATAAGGAGCTCCTCCAGTTGCATAAACAACTGTATCTGATGAAAGTGTCCAACCAACTTCACCTAACCATGAACCACCACCAACAGTAACTGTAACTATGTTTTCATAACAACATGATCCATCATCAATATTTGAAAATGGAGTATAGTTACTAGCAGTAGGGTCTGTACATCCTACAATTGAATCAGAACAAGATCCATCATCAATTACAGCATTTACATCATAATTTGCATATGCAGTATCAGTACAACCTAAGCCACAATTAGCTCCAGCTACACTAAATATTGATGAAGAAGCATAAGTACCAAATCCTACAGTAAATGACGTAAGCGTATTTCCAGCATAGTCAACTACATCAAGGGTACCACCTCCCCAACCATCTCCAAACGAATCATATCCGTCTATATAGAAACAGCCTGCATTTGCACAAAGTGTTTGAATATCAACAGCTCCTCCATTAGCATAAGCTTGTGAAGATAAAGCTGTATCACCTGTGATTGCGTTAATTACATACCAAGAATTTTCTGATGTGAACCAGTCAGGAGTGAAAGTTAAAGTTAACTCATCATCATAACCATAGTACATACAAGTGTAAGTACATGAACCATCATCATTATTGGCAGTAGCATCATAATTTGTTGCTAAGGAATCAGTACAACCGTCATATAGACAAGGAGCTGTAGCTCCAGTTGAATCTTGATCCCATGGAGTATTAGCGCTAGCATCATAATTAGACGCTAAAGTATCCATACAACCGTATACATAATTAGTTAAGATAAACCAAGAACCACTTGCTGTACATCCGTTACAATCAGTAACAGTTACAGAAACTGGACCTAATGGTAAACCATTAACATTTTGTGTAGTTGCACCTGTAGACCAAGCGTAAGTATATGAAGATAAAGAGTAATTTACATTACCTCCAAAATCATATGAACCAGCACTAGGATAAGTAGTACCAGATCCAGGAGCTCCACCTGTAGCAAAACCTGAAATTATAGACAGGTTAGCGTCAGAAGAAACAACTGAGTTATACGTTGAGTCTGCACCAGCACCAAATACACAGTTTACACCAACACCTTCAACATAAATACAGATTGTTTGACCTGCAGTCATGTTAATAGATACTGGAATATTTGAAAGCTCTCCCATTATGTTAGCCATCATAGGAGCAGATCCTGCTAATATCCATCCATTAGGGTCTGCCTCAAAACCTTGACCAGAACCTAATCGGTAATAAACATTTGCAGTACCAACACCTGCCATTGAAGGCTGGTCAATAGACGTAATTTGTAAGTCTGATGTTGCAGTAACATCAAATGCATTAGACGCCCATTGTGTTGTAGTACTAGAAGCACCTGCTAATGAATTTGCAGCACCGTTGTAGCATGGTGTTCCTCCTGATAAAGCTAAATCAACACCTCCATTAGAGTTACCTGGAGTTGCATCAAAAGTAGTTCCGACAATAGAAATAACAGGAGTTGGATCAACAGTTACAGTAACAGTAGAAGTACAAAGATTTACTGAGTCTGTTACAGTACAAGTATATGTACCTGCAGCAAGACCAGTGGCAGTCGATGTAGTTTGACCATTATCCCATAACCAGAAATCATTTCCAAATGAACCTGCAATAGTTACCTCAGCAGAAGCATCGAATGCACCATTACAAGAAGGAGCACTTACAACTGAACCAGAAGCAACGTAAGGATCACAAAGATACACACAAGAACCATCATCAGCAGTTGCTAATGTATCGTAATTAAGTGCAGTAGAATCATTACAACCATAAACAGGACAAGTAACGTTAACACTTAAAGCACCTTGATCACTAAATGGTGCACCACCAGAAGCATAAACAGTTCCGTTTGCGTCTGTGATATCCCAAGAGATTTCAGAATCCCAAGATCCTCCACCAACAGTAATAGAGTAACAGTCATCATCCATACACATCATTTCTACAGCAGAAGCTCCTGTAGCAATAGTGTAAGGACCAAATACAGTTCCAGTATTAGAACCAGTAGCAGTAAATGTTGCACCGTTCCATCCGTCTCCGAAAGAGTCGTACATGTTTAAAGTTAACATAGTACCTGGACAGTAGTTACATGAACCGTCATCTGTATTAGCACTTGGATCATAATTTAAAGCTTGAGGGTCTGTACATCCTGAAATAACTAAGTACTCATCTACACAAACTTCATCAATAGCGATATCACCAGTAAAGCCTCCACCATAGAATGCTTCAAAAGTAATAACAATGTCACCACCAGCATAAGCAGATAAATCTACTTGCTCAAAGTTCCATTGGTCACCTTGATCTCCAGACATTGTCCATACTGTATCACCATTAACATACACATTTAAAGTACCAGTAGTAGCACCATACATGTGGTTGTAGAATGATAAAGTTGGGTTTGTCAATGAAGAAATATCTAAACATTCAGACGTGATATCTACTGTAGGAGAATATCCTGTAGATGTCTCATAATACATGTAGAACTGTCCACCTGTAATATCGTCCGTAGGACCAGTACTACCAGAAGTAGTTCCGAATGCATCATTTACCCATCCATTGTTAGTCCATGTTCCAGCTCCTAAATCAAAGCTTTCACAGTAAGGAGCAGCAGTACAAGAGTACTGACATGAACCATCATCAGTGTTTGCTGCTGGATCATAGTTAACAGCAGTAGCATCAGTACATCCTAAAATAGGACAAACAGCACCAACTGAAATATCAGCAGTTCCTGTAGAGCCTGTTGCTATGGTAGCTGTTCCAATAGTAACTCCTCCCATAGAGATTTCAAAAATGTTTCCATTCCATCCATCACCATATGAGTCAGCCATATCAACTGTATAACAGTCGTTTGGCAAACAAATTGTAGAGTCAAATGGAGCTCCAAAAACTCCAGCACCACCAGTAAGTACGACAGTACCTGAAGAATTAACAAGAGACCAAGAAACTTCAGACTGGAAGGATCCACCACCGCAAGTAATATTTACCCAATTATCAGTACAGTAAATACAAGAACCATCATCAGTATTAGCTGCAGCATCATAATTGTTCGCAGTAGAGTCTGTACATCCAAATACTGCACAAGCTCCAACATTTCCTGAAGCATCCGCTCCAGAAGCAATAACAGCTCCAGTAGCATCAACTACATCCCATGAATTTTCAAAAGGCCAACTGTCAGTAGAAGTATATACAATATCAGTACAAGCAGTTAAGTCTAAACAAATAGTCATAGAGTTTGAAACGCCAGTATTTGTAAGAACATTTCCGTCAACAGTAAGTTGACCACCACCATCACCCCATGAATCATAAAGCGTAACAGTAACTAAATCACCAGTTAGACAATTTCCAGCACAGTCAAAACCAGCGATATTACCTACTATTCCATTTGCATCTGCTCCAGAGGCAACAATAGCACCGGAAGCATCAACAAGATCCCATGAGTTCTCAGATGGCCATGAATCAGTAGCAGCATAGATGATATCAGTACAAACACTTAGGTCCATACAAAATACATAAGAAGCTGATGATCCAGTAGATAATGTGTAAGTTGTTCCATTAATTGTAATAGAACCACCACCATCACCATAAGAATCATAAAGATTCAAAGTAACTTCTTCACCCACTAAGCATGCACCAGAACAGTCGTAACCTGCAACAGCATAAGTACATGAACCATCATCAGCAGTAGCTGCTGAGTCATAATTACAAGCTGTAGCGTCTGTACATCCAGGTACACCGTAAGTACAAGAACCATCGTCTGTATCAGCTGCTGGGTCATAGTTAGCAGCAGTTGAATCAGTACATCCATAAATTGGACAAGCACCTACCTGAAATGATTCAGAAGAACCAGTAACTAGAGTATAAGTAGTTCCATCAATAGTTACAGAACCACCACCATCACCATAAGAATCATAAAGATTCACTGAATAAACAGCAGGTAATGCTATACAATCATCGTATCCAGGAACTCCTGAAACTAACACATTTCCATCACAATCAGTGATGTCAAAGCTGTTTTCAGAAGGCCATGAGTCTGTAGCTGCAGATGTAATTGCATTGTCATTACAAGCAACTGGAGATGTAGGGCAAAAAGAATCAGTACCCGTTGATAATCCAAAGCCTAGAGTTCCACTAGCATAAACAGTACCATCATTATCATCAGTAACTGAATAAGAACCATTATCCCATCCATCACCATATGAATCATACATGTTCATGTCATAGCAATCTAAGTCAACGTTAAGTGTAGCCGAATACGTTCCCTCAACACCAGAAGCAATTACAGCTCCTGAAGCATCTGTTAATGTCCAGCTAACTTCAGAAGGATAAATACTACCTCCAACGGTAATAGTTACAGCATTCTGTGCTATAGCAAATGAAGTTGTGAAAAATACCATGGCAAAAGCCATTAAGTAACCTAAGATTGTCCTAGGATTTTTCTTGTTTTGTTTTGTTTCCATAATACAAGTTTTAATTAATAAAAGGTTAATTATATATAAAAAAGCCATTGAGGTCGAAACACAATGGCTGATTTACCGAAAAAAAACGACGAAAACCCAAACCAAAATAGCAAGATTTACACGCAGGCATTACCTGTAAACAGTAAAATTTCATCATAAAAGTTGTAGTTTTTGTCGTAAACTTGGGAGTAAAACTAATAAAAAAAATATTAAAATAAAAAAATATTTATGTTTTTTTTTAACCATTTTAAATGTTTTTTTAGTCTCTAAAATATTGCTTAATTATATTTACGATATCACTAAAAAAGAAGTTTCATAAAACCAAAATATAAATTATATACATTTTTAGGATTAAATTGTGTTCTACTAAGTTATGCTATATTTGCCCTATGAATGAATTTAAAGAAATTATTGAAAGTGCTTGGGAAGATAGAGCTTTAATTAAGAATGAGAAAACAATTAATTGTATAAATCAAATTATTGAAGAAGTTGACAAAGGAAGATTACGCCCTGCTATACCAAACGGAAAAAATTGGATAGTAAATGATTGGGTAAAAAAAGCCATTATACTATATTTTCCAATTAGAAAAATGGAGAGCATAGACGTAGGGCCTTTTGAGTATCATGACAAAATGAAACTTAAACATGGATACAAAGAACTTGGAATACGCATTGTTCCAAATGCAGTAGCAAGATATGGATCATATATTTCAAAAGGTGTGATTTTAATGCCTTCATACGTAAATATAGGAGCTTATATAGATAAAGGGACAATGATTGATACATGGGCAACTGTAGGATCTTGTGCTCAAATTGGAAAAAATGTCCATATTTCTGGAGGGGTGGGAATAGGAGGTGTACTAGAGCCTGTTCAAGCATCTCCAGTCATTGTTGAAGATGATGTATTTATAGGATCTAGGTCAATAGTAGTTGAGGGAGTCAAAGTTGAAAAAGAAGCCGTGCTTGGAGCAAATGTTGTACTTACCGCATCCACAAAAATTATTGATGTTACAAATAACAAGGCTAATGAAATTAAAGGAATTGTTCCAGCACGCTCAGTAGTAATTCCTGGAACATATAATAAAGAGTTTCCTGCTGGTAATTATGGTGTCCCTTGTGCTCTAATCATTGGTAAAAGAAAAGATAGTACAGATAAAAAAACATCTTTAAACAATGCTTTACGTGATTATAATGTAGCTGTATAATGAGAATAGGTTTTGATGCAAAAAGAGCGTTTTTTAATAATACAGGTCTTGGAAATTACTCTAGAGATACTATAAAAATATTGAGTGATTATGAAAAAAATAATCAACATTTTTTATTTACACCAAAATTAATTCAAAATAAAAGAGTACATTTTAATATTAATGAAAATATAAAGATTTGTACACCCCGTTCTATTAAAGACAAACTATTTTCATCATATTGGAGAAGCTACGGTTGCATTAAAAATCTAATAAGTAATAATCTAGATTTATACCATGGACTTTCAAATGAAATTCCATTTGGAATCGAAAAGACAAATATTAAAAGTGTTGTAACAATTCATGATTTAATATTTTTAAGATACCCAAAACTATTTAATATTGTAGATAGAAAAATATATTATAAAAAATTTAAATCTTCATGCAAAAGAGCTAGTAAGATAATTGCAATTAGCAAACAAACTAAGCAAGATATTATTGATTTTTTTTCAATTAATGAAGAGAAAATTAAGGTTGTATATCAAGGATGTAACACAATTTTCAAATCAAAATTAATGCAAAAAGAAAAAGGGGCAATAATAGACAAATACAAGTTGCCAAAATCCTTTATTCTTTATGTTGGCACAATAGAAGAAAGAAAAAACTTAATGAGTCTTTTGCAAGCAGTAAATAAAATTAATAACATTAACTTAGTTGTAATAGGTAATGGAAAAAGGTACAAGAAGAAATGTTTAGAATATATCAATAAAAACAAAATAAATTCAAAAGTTTTTATGCTAAATAATGTTAGCTTCAATGATATGCCTGCTATATATCAATCAGCTGAAATGATGGTATACCCCTCTTTTTTTGAAGGATTTGGCATCCCAATTATTGAAGCACTTTTTTCCAAAACTCCCGTTATTACAACAAAAGGAGGGTGTTTTGAGGAAGCAGGTGGTCCAGATACAGTATATATAAACTCTAAATCAGTTAGAGACATTAAAGAATCTATAGAGAGTCTTTATTTGAATAAAGATAAAAGAGAAAAAATGAAAACTAATGGATTTAAATTTGCTCAAAAATTTTCTGATGATAAAATCGCAAATAATCTATTTAAAGTCTACAAAAATATATAAATGAAAAATTCTCTTGTTATCTCTACATATAACTGGCCAGAAGCATTAGAATTGGTATTAAAAAGCGTAAAAAATCAAAGCAAAATTCCTGATGAGATTTTAATTGCAGATGATGGCTCTAGTTATAGTACTAAGAACGTAATCGAAAAGTATAAAAAAATGCTAAATATTAAACATATATGGCATGAAGATAAAGGATTTAGAAAAACAATTATTTTAAATAAAGCTATAGCAAAATCAAGTGGAGAATATATTATCCAAATAGATGGAGATATATTACTTCACAAACACTTTATAAAAGATCATTTAAGAAACAAAAAAATAAATAGATTTATTCATGGAAGTCGCTCATTTATTGGAAAACATCTTACGCAAAAATGTATTCAAAAATCAAATATTAAATTTTCTTTTTTTCACAAAGAAATTAAAAATAGAAGTAACATGATATATAGTCCTTTATTTTCTAAAATATTTAGTAGCGATTCTAAAAGTCTAAAAGGAACTAGAGGATGTAATTTTTCTTTTTACAAAAAAGATTTTATTAAAGTTAATGGGTATAATGAAAGCCTCACTGGATGGGGAAAAGAAGACACAGAGCTATCTGCAAGATTAATTAATAATAATTTAAAAAAAAGAAAACTTAAACTTAATGCAATAACATTTCATTTAAATCATAAGTCCTCTTCTAAAGAAAAACTAGATAACAATAATGAGATTTTACAAAAAGTTATTGAAGAAAAAATTATAAAATGTAAAAATGGAGTCGAAAAATATCTTTGATATTGAAATAGAAAATGTTTTGCAAACATTAAATAAGGGGGGTGTATTTCTTTACCCTACAGATACAATATGGGGTATTGGGTGTGACGCTACAAATGATATAGCGGTAGAAAAAATATACAGAATCAAAAAGCGAGCTAATCATAAAGCATTTATTTCTCTAGTAAATAGTAAACAACAACTTAAACAAATTACAGGATTAATACCTAAATTTGACATAAGTTCACAACCAACTACAATAATTTATCCTCAAGCCAAAATTTTAAGTAAAAAAATTTTAGGAAAAGATGGATCGGCAGGAATAAGATTAACAAATGATAAATTTTGTAATGAAGTCATTAAAAAAT
>CEWG01210240.1_pt1 | contig 10668 bp, 9 predicted proteins | sample 361411 | NCBI WGS metagenome assembly CEWG01 (sample SAMEA2622173, study PRJEB7988) | marine metagenome | biome: marine biome (ENVO:00000447); feature: surface water layer (ENVO:00002042); material: "saline water (ENVO:00002010), including plankton (ENVO:xxxxxxxx)" | depth 5 m | reverse complement strand
AACGGGAACAGTCGGAATGGTTTTGGGATTTCTGGCTCTTGTATTCGCAACCGTGAATGTGGTGGGTGGATACATGGTAACGGACCGAATGCTTCAAATGTTTAAAAAGAAGGACAAGTAAGCCATGAGTTTTGATAGTATTATAAATCTGGCCTACGTAATCTCCGCTATCCTGTTCGTCTTTGGCATTAAGATGCTGGGGTCCGCGGAAACGGCGCGACGTGGGAACATGATCTCCGGCGTTGGTATGCTGATCGCTGTTGTGGTGACTTTACTGAACAAGGGGATGAGTTACGATTGGATCGTCTCTGGGGTCATTGTGGGCACTCTCATCGGAGGTATTGCAGCTCGGGTAGTAAAAATGACCTCAATGCCCGAGCTTGTTGCATTGTTCAATGGCTTTGGGGGACTCGCTAGTCTACTTGTGGCATGGGCTGAACTGGAGAAGGTCCGGGGGATCGGGTGGCAGGCCTACAGCATCGAGATGGGGACTTCTTCATATTTTAGCTCATTTGTTATCTACCTAGCCATGCTCATTGGGGGGATCACATTTACGGGAAGCCTGTACGCTTATGGCAAGCTTTCTGGAAGGTTGTCTGGGCAGGCCAAAGTATTTCCGGGGCAAAAAGGAATTAACGCGCTGATGTTGATCGCCATACTTGTTGTGGGTGTTTTATTCGCTTGGAACGGTGATTTGGACACAGCGAACAAGCTTTTCTTATCCGGAGTGGTACTTGCTCTGATCTTTGGGGTAATGGGTGTCATGCCAATTGGCGGTGGAGACATGCCCGTGGTTATCTCGCTACTAAACAGTTTTTCGGGACTAGCGGCATCAGCAGCGGGATTTGTGATAGCAAACAACGTACTGATCGTGGCAGGTTGCCTTGTAGGAGCGAGCGGATTGATTTTAACCGCGATAATGTGTAAGGCGATGAATCGTTCACTTGGGCATGTACTCTTTAGCGGTTTTGGGGCGACCAGCCAATCCGAAGGGGATGGCGATGATCGTGAACCGAAGTCAATGAGTGTCCAAGACGCCTACTATGTTTTAGAGGCAGCGAGCTCCGTTGTCTTTATTCCTGGGTACGGTATGGCGGTTGCTCAAGCTCAACATGCTGTCAAAGAGCTTGGAGAGCTATTGGAAGAGAACGGAGCAGAGGTGAATTTTGCCATCCATCCGGTTGCAGGGCGCATGCCGGGTCATATGAATGTACTTCTTGCGGAAGCGGATGTTTCCTATGATCAATTAGTGGAGATGGACAATATCAACCCGGTTATGCCCACAGTTGATGTTGCGGTTGTCATTGGAGCAAATGACGTCGTCAATCCTGCTGCCTCTCAGGATGAGTCGAGTCCGATTTATGGGATGCCCATCATTGAGGCCCACAACGCTAAAACCGTTTTTATTCTAAAGCGTGGACAGGGAAAAGGCTTTTCCGGTTTGGTTAACAAGCTCTTTGTCATGGATAATTCCCGTATGATTTACGGGGATGCGAAAGCAACGATTTCGGAGCTAGTTAACGAGCTTAAGGGTTAGGTTTTCCGTCAAGGTCGAGTTAGCCTTTGGGCGGGGGCTTGAGGTATCTTTGTGTTCACACTTGAAAATTGATTACAACCGTAGTCAATTCTGGTTTACCTTCGTTTGTTATGCCCGACGCCCCAAGAATATCAAACTCCGAATGGGAAGTGATGAAAGCCCTCTGGGATCATCAGCCGATGACAGCGGTTGAGGTACTTGCCCGATTGCCACACGATCAATGGAAACAGAAAACCGTGAACACTTTTCTCGTTCGACTCGAAACAAAGGGGGTCATTATTTCCAAACGAGTCGGTCGAGCCAATGTGTACAGCACCTTTTACACGGAAAAGGAATACAGGCGTTTTGAAGGGAGCCAATTCCTTTCCAAAGTCTTTCGAGGTCAGGTTGCCCCGATGATTCTCCATTTCATTGAGAATGAGGAGTTGTCTGAATCGGATATCGATGGGTTAAAGAAATTGTTGGACGACAGGGGAGGCTCCAACGGCTGACTTATTTTGGGATGCGACCGTCCAACTGGCCTTGCTGCTTTAAGCGTACTTAAGTTTTATCTACAACGATTAAACAAATTAATTCCAACCAGCTCGAGCTTGCTCATTCAGTAACGTAAAGAGCAGCTTGCTTTTCTCGCTTTCACCTCCATGCCGAAGGATTGCCTCTCTAATATTTCTTGCACGCCCGTAGCGAAGTAATCTTGTGTGGCCATTCACCTTGGGTGTCAGTCCGATACCTCAAAAGGGAGGTGTTGGGCATTCTTTTCCTTTGGCCTCAAAATCGGAACGGTTGTCTGCCAAGCCGTCTCGCAAATTATGGAGAAGAGGATTGGTATAAGGGTGAATGGTTTGTCCGGACAGAGCGGGTATGAGGGCTTGTTTCGCTGTCTTAAAGCCGGGCGTGTGGCAGTTTTTACATTTAGTCTCTATAAAAAGCTCAAACCCCTTCTTGTGATCGGCTTCGGTTTCAAAACGACTTGGTGGAGGAGCTAGTGACTGAAGGTAAAAAACGACGTCCTCTAAATCTAGCTTGTCTATCTCAGGTTTCCTCCGCCTAGTGGATCCGGGAGTGCAGTCTGCTAATCCGTGTGGTTTTCCGAAGCAAAGAGATCGGAGGTGATCCCGATATCGCCTTGGAAGGTGGTGGTAGTTTGGCCCAGTAAGTTTGCTTTGCTTGCCTTCCAAACAAACTTACCAAGAGATTTGGTGGTTTGACTAGTGCTCCATGCCCAGTTTGGCCGTCCTGAGACTCCATCGTCCTCGGCGTCGTTTGGATCGAATTGTCCTAGTAGAATCTCATTTGAAATCGAGTCGAGTAGCCCTAATCCAAAACACTCGGCACGACACAGGAGGAATAGTGAAAATCATCCAGCAGTCTATATCCGGGATATTTAAATGAGTAGTTTGGTTTTTGGATACGAAATGCAATTCCATCTGGGTAGCTGCCGACAATCTCTTTGTATGAAACCAAAACCTCTGCCCCGGGGCTAGTGCTCGCAAAAGAGCGCACACTTATTTGATTTCCACAAGCGGGATGAGGGAAGGGGCTCCATTAGCTTGGTCTCCAGCGGAGCTGATTGTGATTTACGGTCCATTCGGAATTTCTCCGGTGGCGGGTGGGTTCCCTCTTCTATGTTTAAAGTGGCATGCTGAACAAGATTGTGTATTAAAAAAGCGGTTCGAGTCCATTTCGACTCGTCACGATGGTCGAAGCATTTACCCAATTGTATTGAATAAAGTATCACCAGAAAAGAGATTTGTCAGGGACTTAGGGTCAAAATTTTCAAGGGGGTGCGTGAATTCTTCGTGAGATATTTCGAACACAGTTGTGGGCCCCCAGGCGGTCGGTGGTCCGCATATACAGGTGTCATGATAAGTGTCGCAGCTATTAGGCAAAGGACTGAATCGGCTCTCATCGAATCCTTAAATCGAGGCCCATGACTTCCTCGGCATCTGACATTAAGTAGACGAACTCCCAGAGAGCCTCGACGGCTTTTGGAATGGATTGATACTCTTGGCTTTCTTCTGGTGCAGCGATCGCTTGGTCGAAGGGTGCAGGAATGGTTTCAATGTATTCTTTGGCAATATAAAATTGGGATTCGATTGCCCCCGCCAAGGTCGTGTCAGCAGAAGCGATGATATCTATGATTCCCTTTTCAGCGATGGTCACCTTCCCCGAGGAACTTGTGTATTTCCCAAATAGTACAGATTCCAGCCCTTCCATGTTTGCGACCAGATCATTGTGAGTGGTGTCACTAAAGCAGGAAAGCTCGCCCTCTTGGGATCGGCTGCGTTGTACAGCCGTCAGGCGTTCACTAGCGATTTCCCTTCCTGCGAGATATGCGATACCTCGCATAGCAGTTCGAATGATTCGAGGGGGGTGCCTCAAGAAGAATTCCCCGGGATGCCCATCATAGTTGAAGGGGCTCCACTCGTCCGAAATAAGGACTAGATGGCTGCGAAGGATTTCAGTAGCTGTAACCAAATACTTCATACGGCGATCTGCGTTATTGCCTGTAGTGTAGTCAGTCCATGAGCGTGTACCCGGACCTGTATCATTAAAATCCTGACCCCAAAGAAGAAACTCGATAACATGCCATCCTGTAGATATATTTGCCTCACCTCCTTTCTCGTTCAATCTGGGAAGCACCACACTGTTGATTTTCGGATAATTGTCGGGTTGGTTGACAATCCCGGAATTTGGATCATCTCGGGTATAGTCAATGTAAGACCCGTCGACAGGCCAAGCATTTATAAGTATCTCAAGCTCTAGTTCGTCGATTGGTGTATCCGAAAAACGGAAGGCTTCGGTACGTCCATAGCTTTTGCGTGCCTCGACCCAAAGTCGTTTCGCATTTTCAAATGTATCAATACTAGGGTCCTTGCGAAAAGCGTAGACCGCCATGTTGAAGCGAATCAACTCTCTAACAGAATCGGAATACATCTCCCAAGCGAGGTCCGCGTAATTTGAAAGTGCCTGAAAAGCGATTTTGTTGGAATACGGTTGCCCTTCTGGAGTCGGCGGAAAAGGTTCGAAATCTGCCGACAACGGAAAAGACCCGACGAGAAGGGTGGAGATCAGTATTTTTGTTAATCGTCGCATGATGTTAGATAAGGTCCCCGCAGTGTCATGTTGTTAGTGAATGTTATTTTTGGTCAATTGTCGAACCATAGCGTGACTGTGATCACCCAAATTTGAAGAATGTGGTAAGAGTTAAAATTTTCATGGGTTCCTCGCGGTTCGTGGGCAATTGGACAAACGTTTAAAGGGCCGTCAAGAACTCCTTGGGGAGAAGATACGGAGCAGATTCTTGAGCTTGTATACTTGGCCGACTAGTAGAGGGAGGCTGGGAAATCCGGGAAATTGGTACGTTTCCATGAATTCAGCACCCTCATCGCTTTCACATTCGATTCGAGCGAAAACATAGTCACTTACGGTCTTTGACCCTACCATCGTATTGGTGAGGACTTACATATGGATTCGGCGAAAAGAGGAACACCAGATAGCCGAAAGGTCGGATATTATGGGCTTCCCTGTTTGACTGAATTCGACTAGTGCATGCTGAAAAGCGAGGACTTCAAGACCGGTCGAATCAATCGCTTTTTGCTCTGAATAGTTTTGGTATTCTAGATTTAGAAGGTAGGCTGCGAGGGCAATTATGGCTTAGATAACGATTGAGCAGAAGGTAGATTTCCTCTTCTGGCTCATCGCTGTTTGGAAAATTAACGTTTGGAGAGCAATCGTGGCTGCGTAGCTAGTCGTTGGAGCTGTCCGCGTCTTCATTCATTGCAACAAGACCCGTAGATGCTGCAGTACTCATCACAGATTCTAGCGAAATTCGGGTGGTTCTCGGTTTGGGCACCGCAACTTTGGCACTTTTGATCGGCAGCGGGCACAGTGTCGCTATCGGATCCTTTCATGGGATGGGAATTGACCAGCCGTAGCGGTATTTATTAAAGATTGAAGAAAATAGTTAGATCCGCAAGCCCGTACAGACTTGAAATCGACAGGGAAAGGATCAGCTTGTTCGTTCTTGTTAGGAAATGGCCCTTCTCTCAATACGCGGTTTAGTTAAAGGTTACCCTTCTGAATGGGGAGGCCTTGTCGACGTTGTAAACGTCATAGCGTTTGAACTGCAACCGGGAGAGCAGGTATTGCTCCAGGGGGAGAGTGGCTCGGGAAAGTCCACCTTGTTGAATCTGATTGCAGGAATCGTGGTTGCGGACTCGGGAGAGATCCTTTTGAGCGGCGAAAATGTTAGTTCCCTCTCTGAGTCTGCCCGAGATACCCATCGGGCGCGTTCATTGGGCTATGTATTTCAGGACTTCAATCTACTCAATGGGTATTCCTGCCTAGAGAATGTAGAGTTGGGCATGAGTTTTGGAGAAGGTGCGGATCGTGAGTATGCCCTCCAGCTCCTTGCCCGGGTTGGTCTTGCAAATCGGCAGAATTACCGCCCCGACCAGCTTTCGCAGGGCCAGAAGCAACGAGTCGCGATCGCACGTGCCTTGGCGAATCGGCCGAAACTAGTCTTAGCGGATGAGCCGACAGGGAATTTGGACCCGACCAATGCCGCAATAGCTCTGGAACTCATTCAATCACTTTGCCGGGAAAATGGTGCGGCCCTGCTTTTCGTTAGCCACGATCCTCAATTGTTATCGAAATTCGGGCGAGTCATTGATTTGGCGGAATTGAACCAAGCCGCCTGTTTGAGCAGCAAAGGGGGTGGTGTTGAATGAGACCGGTTGCGATGGCATTTAGGGGCGTGCGGGAGCGCCGAGTTTCTAGTATTATCACTATTCTGGCGGTCGCGCTGGCATGCAGTTTGTTGATGCTGGTTTGGGCATTTAAGAAAGAGGCGGAACAATCCTTTGCTCGGGCGAATGGCGGTTTTGATGCGGTACTGGGTCCACGCGGCTCGAAACTGCAAATTGTACTGAACGCCCTCTACCACCTCGACGAATCACCGGGCTTGATGAAGTGGAAGGACTTTGAGCAGGTGGCTAAATATCCCGCGATCGAAGCAGCCTACCCTATCGCAGTAGGTGATAACTATCGTGGATATCGGTTAGTGGGCACCGTTTCTGACTACCTGTCGAAACACAGCTATGCCGAGGATCGTCATTTCGAGATAGAGGAAGGAGGAGCGCTCTTTGAAGAAAAGTCGATGAATGCGGTTGTCGGCAATTTGGTAGCCCGCCGACTGGGGATGAAAGTGGGGGATACATTTCATCCTTATCATGGATTGATCTATAATGAGAGTGCGAAACACGAGGAGATCTATACCGTGACCGGAATTCTTAAGCCGACCGGTACCCCAGCAGACAAAGTTATTTGGATACCGATTAGTGGAATCCAGACGATGAGTGGCCACGACCCTAGCGCAGCTACTGACATAAGCGCGGCATTACTGAAGTTCAAGCAAGGTGCGAATATGGCGGGCTTCCAGTTGGACATGCTCTATAATAAGCAAGGCAATCGCTTGACTTTGGCATGGCCGGCAAATCGCACCATCATTCAATTTTTCGACAAGATCAGTTGGTTCGACAAGATCCTACAAGCCGTAGCCGCGCTCGTTGCGATTATCGCTGGAGGCTCTATCCTCGCAATTCTCCATAATGCGATGAACGAGCGTAAGCGAGACATCGCCGTGCTAAGAGCATTGGGTGCGAAGCGTTTCACGGTATTTACAATATCACTACTAGAAGCGGTTGGAATGACCTTGGCAGGGGTGGTGGCCGGATTTGTTGTGTATTTGGTTCTTGGATTCTCAATTGGTGAAGTAGTGCAACGGGAAACTGGAGTCTTGTTGAGTCCTTTTACTTACAACTCGGCTATGATTTGGGCTCCTATGGGAATGCTGGGTATAGGAGTTTTTTCGGGTTTGCTACCGTCTTTAAAGGCTTATCGCACAGATGTGTCTAAGAATCTATCATGAATAACAAAAGAGATATCAAGAATGTGGGTGTATTGTTTGCCCTACTAGGATCATTGCTTCTGGGGATAGGATGTTCCCAGCCGAGCGAACCGAGTGAAGACTCAAGTGGCGGGCACTACCACGCTGCTCCTCATGGGGGTAGCTTGGTCATGCTGGGAAACCATATCGCCCAACTTGAGCTGGTACCCGGTGAGCGACCGGGAGAGTGGATCTTCTACATCCTTGATGGCGGAGCGGAGCGATTTGTGCGGATCGAGCAAGAGGCGATCGAAGTGACGATGGATGGCAAAGAGGCCGTTTTTCAGGCGACAGCTAATTCAGCCACAGGAGAAATCGTAGGGGATACCGCTCAGTTCACGGCGAAAGTGGAGGGTTTAAGCGGCGAGAGTCGTTTTCCTGTCCGAATCGATGAAATCGTCGTCTTTAGCCAGCCGTTTTCTCAAGTGGAGTTCAACTTCCCGGAAGGCAAGCATTGAGTTCTAAGGAAATTTCGCTAGAGTCTTGAGGTTGTTGACACTACGGTTGGTATGAAAAGAGGTCTTTTTACTGTTTTGGCACTTTCGGCTTGTGGCATCATTACTCCCCTCGTTTTCGGTGAGGATCTTAAATTGAGCCTGGCTGATTTAAGTGCGTTCGAATACCAGCCGGAGGTACCCGAATCGGGAGATAAAGTGGTTCGGGGGGATAAGGCATACCTTATGAGCTTCCTCCCGGAGGAGGTGTACAAGCTCGATAAGAAGAGTATTTCGATAACCGGCTACATGATGCCGATTAAGTCTGACGGACAGGTCGTGAAGGAGTTCCTTTTGGTCGCTAATACCATGGCCTGCTGCTATGGGGTTATGCCCTCTTATAATGAGTTCATATATGTCAAAATGTCTGGTCCAGGCGCTTTAGCGGTGGACAATGTACCCATTACGCTCCACGGCAGGCTATCGATCGAGGAGACCTGGGAAAACGGTTTTTTCAGTCACCTGTATGCGGTTCGTGGCCAGAAGGTGGAAATCGGAAATTTCTAGCATCTGTTAGTTCACTGATTGGAGCGTGAGCCATGATTGATATAGGAATGACAGTATCCAATTGGAATTGGGTTGAATCGATTTGAGTCTAGACTATGGGTATTTAAAATAATTTTTTGTTATCTCAAAAATTAAAGCATCCGATGAAGCTCAACCTTTCGAGACGTCATTTTTTAAGATCGATTGGAATGACCCTAGCCCTTCCGGCTTTGGAGTCAGTTCCATTAGCCTCTGCGGTTCAAAAGACTCTCGGCACTACAGGGAAGGCGAAAAGACTCGTTTGTGTGGGAGCCAACCTCGGTCTTCATACTCCTTCGTTTTTTCCGGGTGAGACGGGTTCGAATTTTGGTGCAACTCCACTCTTAAAGCCTTTGATGAGGCACAAAGAGGAGTTTACGCTTTTCTCGGGATTGGATCACCGGTCTGGGAACGGGCACAAAAACTGGGATAATTTCCTTTGCGGAAAAAATGTTGGAGATGTCACGCTTGACCAGATCGCAGCGGAGCAATTGGGAGCTAATAGCCGTATCGCATCAATTCAGTTGAGCGCGGGGCGCGGCAGCTTTCGTCAAAAGATGGTTTACAATCGGCAAGGGATCCCGCTGCCGATGATTGAAAGGCCCAGCGTCGTTTATCAATCCCTCTTTGGGCTCCCGGACGATGTTGAGCGAACGGAGTACTTGATTAAGAGCGGTAAAAGTTCGTTAGATAAAGTGACGGGTGAGGCGAGGCATCTGCAAAACACGGTGAGTGCCAAGGACCGCACTAAGCTGGACGAGTATTTCCAATCCGTGCGCGATCTCGAAAATCGAATGGAGCGCCAATTGAAGGGCTTGAATGAACCGAGGCCTCAGGTTGATTATCAACTCCCTAAATTCGATCCCATCGCCCCCACTCTAATGTTGGAAAACCAAGCTCTCATGTACGATCTGATGGCATTGGCTCTGGAAACGGATTTGACTCGAGTGATTACGATGTTCCTGCCAGGATTGGGTGAGGTATTTACGATCAATGGCGAGGTCCTCTCAGCAGGTTACCATGCCCTCTCACATCACGGGAACAATCCTCGGCTTATAGCGGACTTGATCAAGGTCGAGAGTGAACACATGCGCCTGCTGTCGCTTTTCCTAGACCAGCTGAAGACGAAGACGGATGCCAATGGCGTGCCACTACTCGATTCAACCTTAGTTCTTTGGGGTGCCGGCATGGGTGACTCTAGCCGCCACTCAAACGCGAATCTCCCTGTATTTTTAGCCGGCGGCAGCTTGAAGCACGGGTCTCATATTGCGATAGACCGGGATGATTCCGAAGCGCCATTGCTAGGCGATCTATACATTACAATGCTCCAGCAGATGGGAATCGATCAAAACCAGTTTTCCAATGCCAACCGGAGTATGAACCAATATTTGGTTTAGACAGGTTAACTGCGTGATCCGGGCAATCGAATTAGTGGTAGGGCTGATTATCCCTAAGAGGTCGGAGAATAGGCGAAAGAAGCGGCTGATTAGGGATAATCAGCCCTACCAGATTTCCATTATCTATTGGGCGATTTTTACCCCCATAGTCCCAGCGATCGCTCATGCGAACGAGCCGATACCCCAAACTGAATTCGCTTTGCTAGAGTCCTACTGCCTCGATTGCCACGATGACATCGAAAGGAGAGGAGAGCTTAGTCTTGAGGAGCTTGCGATCGACTGGCAGCAAAAGGAGAGGCTCGATATTTGGGAGCGTGCCCTCAGGATGCTTAAGTCCGGTGAGATGCCTCCTAAGAAAAAACGCCAGCCATCCACTAAAGAAAGAGCCCGACTCATCAGCTGGCTGGATGCATCGCTATCTAAACATTCGCCTATTGGTGGTTCGGTGATCCGGCGACTCAATCGGAGAGAGTACGTAAATAGCATCAACTCATTACTGGATATTGAGTACATACTTCCAGATAGCTTTCCAACCGACAGCGAATCTCATGGCTTCGATAATCAAAGTGAAGCGCTTCCTTTGTCGGGTGCGCTGATGCAGTCCTATTCAGAAGTTGCGACCGATTTGGCTGAAAAGCTTTTCCCCCCATTGCGAAAACCGATAGAGCCATCTGAGTCTTACTTGACTGCGGCAGATTTCACCTATGCTTACTCATCGGGCCTTCTTGTCGACGATGTGATGAGATTGGTTTCTAGTTCGGAGGC
>CEWG01002357.1_pt1 | contig 10668 bp, 13 predicted proteins | sample 361411 | NCBI WGS metagenome assembly CEWG01 (sample SAMEA2622173, study PRJEB7988) | marine metagenome | biome: marine biome (ENVO:00000447); feature: surface water layer (ENVO:00002042); material: "saline water (ENVO:00002010), including plankton (ENVO:xxxxxxxx)" | depth 5 m | reverse complement strand
AATTGTTGAAGGTGTTATCGTTGGAGAAGGCTCAGTTATTTCTATGGGTGTTTTCATAGGTCAATCAACAAAAATTGTTAATCGCAATACGGGTGAAATTATTCGAGGTAAAATACCTCCTTATTCTGTCATTGTGCCTGGAAGTCTACCAAGCAAAGATGGTAAAGGTCCATCACTTTATTGTGCAGTAATTATTAAGCAAGTTGATGAAAAAACTAGATCTAAAACTTCTATTAACGATCTTTTAAGAGAATAGTTAATGCCTAAAATTAATGAACTACAATTAGCAAAAGAGCTGATAAAATTTCCATCTATTACACCTGATGACGCGGGTGTTATGAAATTTTTTGAAAAAAAACTCAAAACCCTAGGTTTCAAGACCAAAATTTTAGAATTTAAAGAAAAAAATCATAAACCAGTAAAAAACTTATATGCAAGACTTGGAAATAAAGGGCCAAATTTTTGTTATGCAGGACACTTGGATGTTGTTCCTCCAGGTAATTTGAAGGACTGGACAGTTAATCCATTTAACCCATTAATTAAAAAAGGTCATTTGATAGGGCGGGGTGCAAATGATATGAAAAGCTCTATTGCAGCATTTGTTTCTGCAGTAAATAATTATTTAAGTTCAACAAATACTTTAAAAGGATCAATAAGTTTATTAATTACTGGTGATGAAGAAGGTGACGCTGTTAATGGAACCAAAAAAGTAGTCGAATATCTTAAAAAGAAAAAGGAAAAAATAGATTTTTGCCTTGTAGGTGAACCCACTAATCCTAATAAACTTGGAGAAATGATTAAAATTGGTCGCAGAGGAAGTATGACTGGAAAACTAACTATTATAGGCGTTCAAGGCCATGTTGCATATCCTCAAAGAGCAAATAATCCCTCAACTACATTAGTGAAAATATTAAATAAATTAAAAGATATTAGATTTGACAATGGTACAAAAGATTTTCAGCCTACTAATTTAGAAGTTACTAAAATTAATATTCAAAATTCTGCTGATAATGTCATACCAGGAACTGCGGAAGCAACATTTAATATAAGATTTAATAATAAACACACTTCTAAAAGCATTAAAGTTAAATTAAATAAAATATTTGATAAGATTTCAAAAAAGAGGAAATCAAAATTTAATATTTTTTATAGAGTGTCTGGAGAAGCATTTTTAACAAAACCCAATAAAACAACATATATGGTGCGAGATGTAGTCAGAAAAATAACAAAAACCAAAACGAAATTTTCAACAACAGGAGGAACTTCTGATGCAAGATTTATAAGAAAAATTGCTCCTTGCCTAGAATTTGGATTAGTTGGAAAAACAATGCATAAAATTGATGAAGCAGTATCTTTGAAAGATCTCAAAAATTTAACAAAAATATATTTAAGTATTTTAAAAAATTATTTTCAGTGAAAACTGCTCTAATTACAACAAAAAGTTATAAAAATCACAATACAGGAAATGGACATCCTGAAAAAGTTGATAGAGTTACAGTAATAATTGATAATTTTAAAAAAAAAAATAGAGAAAACTTAATATGGCTACACCCTAAAAAATTTGATCAATCTTACTTAATCAAAACTCATTCAAATAAATATATTGACTACGTAAATAACTCTTTTCCAAAAGATGGTTTATCTTTTTTAGATGGAGATACTATTATTTCTCCAGGGAGCAAAGATGCAACTAAAGAGGCTGTAGGATCAATTATTACAGCAATTGATGGTGTTGAGACAAAAGATTATAAAAATGCTTTTTGTGCTGTAAGACCTCCAGGCCATCATGCTGAAAAAAATAAAGCTATGGGATTTTGTATTTATAATAATGTTGCTGTTGGTGCTAATTACTTAATTGAAAAGTATAAATATAAAAAAATAGCAATAGTTGATTTTGATGTTCATCATGGAAATGGAACACAAGATATATTTTATGAAAATGAGAAAGTTTTATATATATCTACTCATCAATATCCTTATTATCCTGGTACTGGAACAGAAAAGGAGAAAGGTAAATATAATAATATTTTTAATATTCCTCTTGAGGCAGGCACAACATCAGAAAAATACTTAAATTCTTATAATCATGTTTTAAATAAAATTGAAGAATTTAAGCCAGAATTTTTATTATTTTCAGCAGGTTTCGATGCTCATAAAGATGATCCACTTGCTCAATTAAAGTTAAATTCTGATGATTTCTACACTATTACCAAACGAACATTAGAGGCAACAAAAAAATTTTGTAATGGAAAAGTTGTATCTATTTTAGAAGGTGGTTATGATTTGAAAGCTTTAATTTCTAGCACCGAAAAACATGTAGATGCTTTAATAGAATTTGATTGATAATTGTCCAGAACAAACTAGTTAATCTTTATGAAATTATATAAAATTAAAAAGTCAAATATTGATAAAAAAGGTAGAGGTCTTTATGCTGTTAAAGATATTAAAGAAGGAACTAAGATTGTAAATTATACTGGTAAATTAATTACAAAAAAACAAACAGAGAAATCAGATAAATACGATAACAACAAGCCAATTTATCTTTTTACAATTAATAAAAGATATGACCTTGATGGGGATTTTTCATGGAATATAGCGAGACTAATAAATCACTCTTGTCACAATAATTGCGACTATGATGGAAAAGGTCTTAAAATTTGGGTTAAAGCAATAAAAGATATTAAAAAAGGTGAGGAACTTACTTGTGATTATGGGTTTGGATTTGATCAAAATTTCAAACAATTTCCATGTAACTGTAAATCAAAAAACTGTTGTGGCTACATTGTTAGAGCTGAGTCCAGATGGAGAATAAATAAAAAATTTTCAATGAGTAATAAAAAAAAATTATTCAATCTGGAATAAGTTATATTACATAAACACTTTATCTCTTTTTGCTATAATTGGACTTTTTAAAGTATGCTTCCAATATTTTCGTTTTTTATAGTATATCCATTCACATTCATAAGCAGATAATGATTTAACTTTATAAATTTTACAGAGTATTGAATAAACACTTTGATCAGATTTATGCTTAATGAAATTTTTAAAATTTTTTTTTTTAGATTTTGTATCATCAATTAAATCAAATCTTTTTTCAAACACATTGATCCAATTATTTATAAAATTTTTTGTAAAATTATTTTTTTTGAGAAAAATATTGCCAGCCCAAAATTGTGGTGTGTGGGTAAACTTTTTTTTTCTCAATATATCAAAATACTCAAATAAATCAGACTTGGTATATTTATATTCATACAGATCTTGAAATTTATAAATTTTATCATTTAATTTTTTTAATTCTTTATATTGAAATCCTATCATGCCATTTTTAGATTGATTAAGTTTTTTAATATAAAAATCTAATCTTTTTTTTCCATTTGGATTCAAATGACATCCAAGATCAACATAATTTATTATATCATTATTTTTTATCTGTTTTAAATATTTCTTTATAACAATAGGTTTCCATGACCAAAATCCATAACCTTTTTTATTTTTTTGATTTCTTAATAATTTTTTTAATTTATCTTTTTCTTTCTTATTCAAATCACTTAATGAAAATACTTTAACTTTATCGTAATATTTAAGAACTTTACTTTGAGTTATAAATCTTTTAATTGATTTTTTTAAATTTGGGCTCCCAAATGATATGAGATGTTTTTTCACAGTCATAAAAGATAGTTTAATAAATTATTTTTTTTAAAAAAAGTCCTCTTGCGGGTGCTGGCGGTGCACAATTTGACCTATTTTTTGATTTTATAACTTTATAAAACTTTTTAAGACTCCATTTTCTTTCACCTAAATATTTTAAACACCCCACCATTGATCTTACCTGTTGTTGTAAAAATGATTGTGATATGAATTTAATTATAATTTTATCACTTTGTTTTTTTATTGTTGCAGATTTTATCGTACGCATAGGGCTTTTAGCATTACAACTTGAGGCCCTAAAAGTAGAAAAATCTTTAGTTCCTAACAGTTTTTGTGCACCCATCTTCATTTCTTTAAGATCAAGTTTTTTCATAATATGCCAACATTTATCCTTATCAAGAACTGGTGGACTTATTCGATTATAAATTAAATATTCATAAATTCTTGATTTGGCTGAGTATCTAGCATGAAATTGTTTATTTTTTTTTTTAATGTTTAAAACTGATATCATATTGCTTTTTAGAAAATGATTAACAGATTTTAGAAATTTATTTTTATCTAAAATTAAATTTTTGCTATCAAAATGAGCAGATTGAGATATAGCATGAACACCAGCATCTGTTCTTCCAGCACCTACAATGGTAATTTTTTCCTTTAAAAATTTTGAAACTATCTCTTGAAGAATTCCTTGAACTGTTTTTCCCTTTTTCTGTATTTGCCAACCTTTGTAACCAGAGCCAACGTATTCGATTAAAATTTGATATCTATACATTTATTAAGATAACACCCTTTTTAATTTGAGATCCAAGAATAAACTCCTTCACCTTTTGAGGTTTTTTTCCTTGTCTTTGTATTTCAAGTATTTTTAAAGATTTATTGCCACCACATGCAATTTCTAAATCATTCGTTAAAACTTCTCCAACTTTACCTTCATTTTCAGAAATTTCTGCTCTTAAAATTTTATATCTCTCACTATTATACATAAAAAATGCCCCTGGAGTTGGAAATAATCCATTCACTTTTCCAAGAATTTTTTCTACATTATCTTGCCAATCTATTAATCCTTCAGATTTATCTATTTTTTTTGCATATGTGGCTTGGTTATGATTTTGATCAACAAATTTAGATTTATTTTCTAAAATATTTTTAATTTCAACTATTATCTTCTCAGATGCTAATAAAGATAATTTTTTTGAAATCTCCTTTGCATTTTCGCCATGATTTATTTTAATTTTATAAATACCACAAACGGGGCCACTATCTATTTTTTCTGAAATCTTCATAATACTAATACCCGTTTCTTTATCCAAGTTCATGATGGATCTTTGAATGGGGGCTGCGCCCCTCCACTTTGGTAAAATGGATCCATGAATATTAATAAAACCTAATTTACATATATCGAGAAATTCTTTTGGAATTAATTGCCCGTATGCAACTACAATAACAATATCTGGATTTAATCTTTTCAAAAATTCTAATTCCTCTCTATTATTTTTCAACGTTTTTGGAGTTCTGCATTGGATACTCAAACTATCTGCAATTTTATTTACAGGAGATTTAGTTATTTTTTGCCCTCTTTGAGATCTTTTAGGGTGCTGAGTGTATACTGTTTCAATCAAAAAATTATTATCATATAGTGATTTAAGAATAGGAACAGAAAATTCAGGTGTTCCCATAAACACAATCTTTTTTTGCATTAATTAAATAACTATCTGATTAGATTTTAATTTTGATAGTTTTTTTATTATCATAGATTTTTTTAATTTTGATAAATAATCTATAAACAAAATACCTTCTAAATGATCCATTTCATGCTGAATACACGTAGCTAACAATCCCTCAGCATGTAAAATACTTTTTTTGCCATTATAATCTAAGTATTCAATATCACAGTAACTTGGTCTATCTATTTCAGCAAATTGATTTGGAACAGATAAACAGCCTTCTTCATATGTTGCTTTTTTAGTATCTTTATTTTTAATTACAGGGTTTACAAAATATTTCGGATCCTTTTTTTCTGTATTTTTGCTCAAATCAAGCACTATTATTCTTTTGGGTATTCCTATTTGGATCGCGGCCAAACCTATTCCGTTAGCTGAATACATGGTGTCTAGCATATCATCCATTAATTTTTGCTCTTCTATTGTTACTTTCTCAACAGTTTTAGAGACTTGCCTCAAAAGTTTATTTGGTTCTGTGAGTATAGATTTAACTGCCATTATTCTTGTATTGTAATTAATTTTTTAAACTTTTAAAGGCAGAACTTTTAATAATATCTTGTTTCTAATATAATCAATATCTAGCTGATTTAATGCATTAATTATAAAATACAGCGTATCGTCATCTAAATTTTCAAGATCATCTTGTCCAATTACTTCGATTATTCTTAAAAGTGAAGAGCCAACTTCATTATTATTGATCATAACTTGAATATCTGTTGGCATCTCAGACTCATTTATTTCATAAAGATTATTATATTTTTTTGAAATTTTTATACCGTCAGATTTAATTGACTCTATTAAAATTATATCTTTTTTTGATAAATAATATTTTTTATCTTTCTTTATTTTTTTTAAAAAATTATTTAAATCTTTTTCAATTTTAGACTTTGCAAAATCTCCATTAAAATAGTTAATTAGTCTTGATTGATGTAAAATATCTTTATTGAACTTTATATCATTTAATTTTTTATTACCTTTTTTCATATAATATGAATAAAAAGTAGTAAAATTTGATGGCACATCATCATCTTTAATGTCCTCTAGGAGTCTTAAGAGTTCATTATCGAATGCATTTGAATAACCTTCTTTTGAAAATAAATCTTTTAAAAGTTTAATTAATTCAAATTTTTTATTGATATTAGATTCAAGTAAAATTCTTTGATAAACTAATGCTCGTGCTTCTATACTTGATAATGATTTATAAGACTCAGAAGCATTTAAAAGTTGGTTGATATTAAACTGGTATCTTTTATACAATGAGAAAAGATCTTTCTCTGAATAATTTTTGTCATGTGTAGCCTGTTCTATTAGAGAAATTTTCTCTTCTTCAAGAATGTCTATTTCTTCAATATTATATAGTAAATTTGATGCAGATAAATATTTCCAAATTTGAGAATTGGTATTTTTGTTTGGTTCGTAAGTGAAATCTGGATTAGTTCTGTGTGCAAGATGAAAATCTAGAACTGAAGCCTCAGAAATTGTTAATTCAGGTTCCTCTGTATATCCAAATAGATAACTTAATTTTTTTTCAAAATATTCATCTTTAAAACCTAGTTCTTTTTTAAGATCTAAAACTAATTGTGCTTCTTCAATTCTTCCAGAATTTATTAGACAATAAAGATTAAATTTTGACAAATAATTATCACCTATAACTTCTGAATTTTGGAAAAATATTTCACAAGCCTTTTCAATATTTGCTTCTGATAAATATTGGTCAACCAAGTGTTTACTCAATTTTGGATGTAAGTTTAAAATTTGGTTTTTAATTAAATATTCCTCAATTAACTTTCTATCATTATTTTTTATAAGCCAATTTGATTTGATTTTTAAAAATTCGTCTTTGGTAATGTTTTTTTCAGGAATATAGGAATTTGTTAATAAAACTATATTCATTAATTCTGAAGCATCTTTGGAAAGTTGCATTTGATCAAGATTTAAAAAAAGATTTTTAAGTTGATCACCATTTGAATTTGACCACATATCTATTTTAAGATCATAATCTTCAGGATCATAAAGACCTATAATTTTTACTTCTTTTGAATTTAAAGATGAGCTTACTTGAACTGTTTTAGTTTTCTTTTTAGATTGCAAATCAAAAATGCTAGGTTTAGTGTTTTCTAAACTATAATTTTCTAAATCATCTTTATTTAATTGGTTTTCCTCAATATTATTCTGATCAATATTCCATATATCTATCGGTTCATCTTCAGCTTTTACATAAGTTGCAATTAAAAAAGTAATTATTAGAATTGATAAATAATTACTATTTAACAATTTTAAAATTTTCATTTGGTATAATTTTTTCTACTTCTTTTTTTGGTGCTGGAAAGTCTACTTTGCTTAAAAGAAAAATTACCACAAGAAATAAAACTAAAAATAAGCCAAACTTTATAATTAAACTTAAAGCACTTTTGCTGGATCTTGTATTTCTTGTAAATTGCATATAACGTTGGTTAAAATCAAATTAAGACATAATTGTGTTTTTTCAATACAGAAATTTATGAATTCAAAAGAAAATTTAGTTTTTTTGGGTATGATGGGATCGGGTAAGTCTTCAATTGGCTCTTTAATATCAAAAAAACTTAATATCAATTTTATTGATGTAGATAATGAAATTGAAAAAAAAACAGGTTTAAAAATTTCAAAAATATTTGAGGATAAAGGTGAAAAATACTTCAGAGAAATTGAGGAAATAGAAACACTCAAAGCTTTAAAAATAAAAAAAACTGTAATTTCACTTGGAGGTGGTGCTTTCCTAAATACTAAAATTAGAAAAGAGATTTTAGATAATCATATTTCTTTTTGGTTAAATTGGGATATCAAAACATTATTTGATAGAATTAAGAATAGTAAAAAAAGACCGATTGTTCAAAAATCCTCAAAAATTGAAATCGAAAAGCTGATAAAAAAACGATCTGTTATTTACTCAAAAGCTATGTATAAAATTAATTGTGAAAATCTTACAAAAAGTGAAATTGTAAAAAAAGTAACTAAAATTTATGAAAGCAATTAAATTAAGAATAAAAACAAAGTTAGAAAATTATTCAATAATAATTGGGTCTAAGTGTATTAAAAACTTAAACTCTCACTTAAATAAAAATTCAATTTTTTTTAATCAATGTCTTTTGATAATTGATCAAAAAGTTCCAACAAAGCTTATTTCAAAAATAACACGTTCTTTGAAAAAAAAAAAAATTTATAAATTTAAATTTAGATCATCTGAAAAAAATAAAAATATCAATTATGTCAGTAAGATTTTAAAATTTTTGCTAGATAAAAATTTTTCAAGACAAGATTGTGTAATAACAATAGGGGGTGGTATTACTGGTGATGTTGGTGGTTTTGCTGCAAGTTTATATAAAAGAGGTCTAAACTTTGTGAATATACCAACTACTTTATTGTCTCAAGTTGATTCCTCTATTGGAGGAAAAACAGGAGTTAACACTAAAGAAGGTAAAAATCTAATAGGCAGTTTTTATCAACCTAAATTAGTTTTAAGTGATGTGGAATTTTTAAAATCTCTTCCAAAAAGGGAAATTGTTTGTGGTTATGGCGAAATATTTAAACACTCATTAATCTTAAACAAAAAATTTTTTAATTATCTCAGGCTAAATTCTTCTAAAATATTAAATTTAAAAACTCCTTTTATTGAAAAAGCTATCCTGGAAAGTTGTAAAATTAAAAAAAGTATTGTTGAAAAAGATGAAAAAGAAAAAAACATCAGGAAAATATTAAACTTTGGTCATACGTTTGCTCATGCTTTTGAGGCAACACTTGGATACTCAAAAAAGCTAAATCATGGTGAAGCAGTAATTTTAGGAATAGTTACAGCTCTCAAATTTAGCCTCCACATAAAATTAATCGCATCTAAAGATTATAATATAATACTAAGACATGTTATTGACTCAAAGTTGCCCTCAAAAATAAATGAATATTTTTCTTATAAAGATTTAAATAAAATTTTAACATTTATGACAAAAGATAAAAAAAACATTTCAAAAAAAATAAATTTAATATTACTAAAAAGAATAGGCTCAACTATTATCGAAAACGAATATCAGAATCTTAAAGTTAAAGAATTTTTGAGGAAGGAATTAAGTAATTAAAATTTGTAAAGAATGAATATTTTTATTCATTTCTTCATTTAATATTTTATATATTTTTTTATATCTTTGAATTTTATCAATCTTTTTTAATTCTTTTGACTCTACAATAAGTTTTAAATGAAACTTGCCTTCTTGATGGCCAGAATGATTTTTATGTAAAAATGACTTGTCTTGAATTTCAATTTTTTCAAATCTAATTTCTTTAGTTAATTTTTTTTTAACGATTGCAATTAAAATATTTATATCCATATACTATAGGTTATATCATGAAAAATATTTGTGACTGGAATAATTGTAATAAAATAGGAGAATATAAAGCTCCTGTTGAAAAAGATAATAGTAAGAAATATCGAATGCTGTGTTTAGAGCATGTAAAAGAATTCAATAAAAATTGGAATTATTTTTCTGGCATGAATGACGACCAGGTTATGGATTTTTTAAAATCTGACATGATTTGGCATAAACCAACACAAAGCTTTAGTTCTTCAGATAATTTTTTCAAAGTTTTATGGAACAATACCCTCAGAGATGAATTTGAAAAAGATAAATTCAAAAGTGATTATGATCATATGCGTCAATTTAAATTTGACCATAAAGATATCAAAGCTTTCAGTATTTTGGGAGTTTCTGTAGGCTTAAAATGGCAAAAAATTCAGGACAAATTCAAAATCCTTGTCAAAAAATTTCATCCCGATATAAATGAAGGAAATAAAAAATACGAGGAAAAACTTAAACAAATTACCTTAGCATATACTCAATTAAAAAATACTTATAGAGAAAAAATTGACACCTAATATTAATTCAAAACCAGATATAAAAATTTCTATTAAACAAACCTTTGGTATAGACACGGAAATGGAAATTGATGCTTTTTCAAAAAAAGGTGAATATGTTCCAGAAATAGATAAATCTTATAAATTTGACAAAGATACAACGCTTGCAATTATCTCAGGATTTGCGTTTAACAAAAGAGTTTTGATACAAGGGTACCATGGAACAGGAAAATCAACTCACATAGAGCAAATAGCAGCAAGATTAAATTGGCCATGTATAAGAGTAAATTTAGATAGTCACATAAGCCGTATTGATCTTATCGGGAAAGATGCAATTGTTTTAAAGGATGGAAAACAAGTAACCCAGTTTAATGAAGGTATTTTACCTTGGTCAATTCAAAATCCTGTAGCACTTGTATT
>CEWG01225374.1_pt1 | contig 10673 bp, 8 predicted proteins | sample 361411 | NCBI WGS metagenome assembly CEWG01 (sample SAMEA2622173, study PRJEB7988) | marine metagenome | biome: marine biome (ENVO:00000447); feature: surface water layer (ENVO:00002042); material: "saline water (ENVO:00002010), including plankton (ENVO:xxxxxxxx)" | depth 5 m | reverse complement strand
ACAACTCCTTAGCAGGGAGCCCCGTTCAGCCACTCCGGCACCTCTCCAAGAACAAGCTGCAAATTTATATCAAAACAATTGTTCTGCAAACAAAATTAAGTCATATTTTAAGTATACTTTAATGCGGTATTTCTTTAATAAATCAAGTGGAATATTATCTTTGCATGTGTTCAAAAAAACAAGATTATGTTCAAACGAATTTTATTGCTTTTAACAATCGTTTCAGTTTTAGGGTCTTGCGTAGAAAAAAGAGAACTTTCTAAAAACATTGTGGTTAGTCACATTCTATCTAATCCTGACGGATTGCACCCCTTTAATGACAACTCGGTCATGCGTTCTTTTATCTTTAACTACACCCAAAAATCTTTGGTGAAGCTAGATTTAGAAAGCTTAGAATATGTTCCTTCACTAGCGAAAAACTTAGCGCAAATATCAGAGGATGGTTTACGCTATACTTTTGAATTAAGAGACGATGTTAAATGGGATGATGGCTCACCTATTACCGCAGAAGATGTTTTATTTACGACTAAACTACAGTTGTGCCCATTAACAGATAATGCACAAATTAGAGGAAATTATACTTCTGTTATTAAGTCTGTAGAGTTATACCCAGAAAACCCAAGAAAGTTTACTATGATAGCTTGGGATAAGCATGTGTCAAACTCTACTATTTATACTGAAATTTGGATACAGCAAAAAGCGCATTGGGATCCATACGGAGTATTAGATGACCTAAGTTTTGAAGACATTCATGCAACTACTTTTAAAGAAAAAGAATCTTGGTCCGAATGGTTTAATGCTTTTAATCACGGAGACAATCGTTACAAACCAGGAAATTTAGTGGGCTTAGGCCCTTACCAGGTTACAGAATGGGAATCAGGTTCTTACATTACAATTGCTAAAAAAGATAATTGGTGGGGAGGTGAAGATAGCGCTATCTACAATCAAAATAATCCTGAAGAAATTATCTTTAAAATTATAACAGATGATGCAGCTGTGTTTCTTTCATTAAAAAGTCAGGAACTAGACGTAACTAACAGAATTGGAACTTCTAAACTATTTAAACTTCAAAAGCACGACTATTTTAATGATGCTTACCATTCTGCATTCATGAATCAATATTCTTTTTACTACTTGGGTATGAACATGCGTCCTGACGGCATTAAGAGAAAAGCTTTTTTTAATGATGTAACTGTGCGTAGAGCAATGGCTTACCTAACCCCTGTAGACGAAATTGTAGAAGTTCTTTTACATGGTGAGGGTTCTCGTCAAGTTTCTAATCTATCAAACTTAAAAAAGAATTATAACGACACATTAGAATTAATTCCTCTAGATATAGATAAAGCAAAATCACTACTTGACGAAGCGGGTTGGACAGATAGTGATGGAGATAATATCCGAGACAAAATGGTAAACGGAGAAAAACTTCAACTATCTTTTCAATTAAGTTATATGAGCTCTGCTTCCTCTAAGGAAATGGCTTTAATGATTAAAGAAAGCATGTGGCGTGCAGGAGTAGAAGCTATCCCAACTCCTATGGATTTTACTTTGTTCTATAAAAATGCACAAGAACATGATTTTGATATGATGATTGGTGGCTGGGGAGGTTCTGCCTCTTACTCAAACCCATATCAACTTTGGCACACTTCTTCTTGGGCAAACAAAGGTTCTAATTTTTGTGGATTTGGAGATGCAGAAAGCGACTCTTTAATCAATGCTGCAAACAGAGCTATTGATCCCTTAGAGCACCGTAATGCAATTTTTGCCCTACAAGCAAAAATCTATGAAGACCAACCATATGTATTTATGTATAGCCCGAAAAGAAAATTGGTAGCACATAAAAGATTTGACAACACAGATTTCTTCTATGAGAAACCAGGATTTATTATAAATAACTTCCTACTAAAAGAAGAATACAAAAACATGGCTCCTATGCCGTAACTATTGAAATATGTTAAAATATATTGTAAAAAGAATTCTCATTTTCATCCCTATGTTGATAGCTATTTCGCTGTTAGCATTTGTTATTAATATCAATGCTCCTGGAGATCCTGTAGAAAAATTATCAAACTCTGCAGATAAGGAGGGTGCTGCCAACGAACAGTCTAACGCTACTAAAAAAGTTAAGCAAGAACTACGTAAAAAACTAGGATTAGATTTACCTGTTTTCTATTTCAGCTTTGGCTCTATGAGCGATTGCGACACACTGTATCGTGTAGAAGATAAAGCGCATGCTGCTACGTTAAGCGAACTATCACATCACTATGGAAGTTGGGAGTATGTTTCCGATTATTTCCATCAATTAGGAGAAGTTCAATTAGCTCATTCCTCCTTAAATATGGATGAAATTCACTTAAACCTCAGGGATGAAAACGGAAAGGCACTATACAGCAAAAACGAAATTAATGATGTTATTACACAATCAAGTTTTGATGTTAGTGCTATGATGGAAACTGCTAACCATGCAGTTTTAACTGCAAAATGGGAAAACCTAGAAAAGCTATATAATACATATCCATTTTTCGGAGAAATAAAGCCTGCCTTTGCAATTGCCAAAGAAAAATACCAATTCATGTTGGATAATGAAGAAAGTTGGAAAACATACATTCCAACCATTATCTGGTATGGATCAGGCAATCAGTATCACTTTTGGTTATTTGGAAATGGCAAGGATAGACAAGGAGTAATAAGAGGAGATTTTGGGTGGTCATATATGGACAGTCAACCAATTAGTGAAAAGATATGGAGTCGCGTTTGGATTTCTTTCACATTTTCTATTATCTCGGTTTTATTGGCCTATTTAATTAGTATTCCATTAGGCATCTATTCAGCTTACAGAAAAGACTCTTTTTTTGATAGAATATCTTCTATTATTGTATTTATCCTCTACTCTATGCCAAGTTTCTTTATCGCAGTATTGTTATTATACACCTTTGCGAATCCAGATATGTTTAGATGGTTCCCTGTTTCAGGTATTCAAGATGCCACACTATTTGACCCTGAATGGAGTAATTGGGAAAAACTAAAACACAGAGCACCATTCTTTATCTTGCCATTATTTACTTATGTGTATAGCTCTTTCGCCTTTTTAAGTAGAATTATGCGTGTAGGTGTTATCGATGTGTTTGGACAAGATTATATCCGTACTGCACGGGCCAAAGGTTTAGAGGAAAGTACAGTAGTAATGAAGCATGCTTTGAGAAACTCTCTACTACCTATTATCACAGTCTTTGCAAACATTTTCCCAATGGCTGTGGGTGGCTCCATTATTATCGAAACAATTTTCACGATTCCTGGATTAGGATTAGAAATTTTTAACTCTATCCAAAATTCCGATTACCCAATGATTATTGCAGTATTCACTATCGTTGGTTTCTTAACTATGATTGGATACCTTATCTCAGATATTCTATACGCAGTTGTTGACCCAAGAATTTCATACAAATAAAACATGGAGCAGAATAATTTTACATTTAAAAAGTACGCTTGGAATCAGTTTAAGAAAAACAAACCAGCACTATATTCTCTGTATATTTTGATTACACTAATAATGATTGCCGTTTTTGCGCCATTTATAGCAAACGACCAACCATTATATGCCAAGTACAAGGGAGAAAGTGTTTACCCAGCATTCGCTACATTAACAGACCCTAATGTTCGTAAATCATTCACAGATCTTGAAACTGGAAAAATAGAAGAGTTGCAATACGATATTACAGACTGGAGACAATTAGATTTAGAAAGCGTTGTATGGGCTCCTATTCCTTACTCTCCTGATAAAGGAGATCGGTATAATAGAGAATATGTTTCTCCTTTTGGTGAGCAGCGTATTAAAAACGCAAATAACGAAATTATAGAGGCTCCAAGAAGATTACGACATATTATTGGAACCGACAATATCGGTAGAGACCTTGCTTCTGGATTAATTCATGGAACAAGAATCTCTTTACTAGTAGGTGTAGTTGCGATGGGTATTGCAAGTATTATCGGTGTATTTTTAGGCGCCATGGCAGGTTTCTTTGGAGATAGAAACTTACGCATGCCAAGAATCAAGTATTACCTTACTATAATAGGTATTTTTCTTGGTTTATTTTATGGTTTTGGAGTACGTAAATACACCATTTCTAATGCCTTCGAAAATGGATCAAGTGGATCTTGGGAGCTCTTATTAAGCTTGTTGCTTATTGCAGTAATTATTGTCGGATTAAGATTCATTAGTCGCTTCTTAATGTTCGGAAAACTAAAAGATGAAGTAAGCGTACCTATTGATACTTTTGTGTCTAGAGGAATTGAAATACTAAACTCTATTCCAAGGTTGATTTTAATCATTACTATTTCTGCTATTTTCACTAGAAGTATTTGGTTAATCATGACCATTATTGGCTTGACTTCTTGGACAGGAATCGCTCGTTTTACAAGAGCGGAATTTTTACGCTTAAGAGAATTAGAATTTGTGCAAGCCGCTAAGTCATTAGGATACTCTAATTTTAGAGCTATTGTTAAGCACGCTTTACCAAATGCATTAGCTCCAGTATTCGTTTCTATAGCCTTTGGTATAGCTTCAGCCATTCTAATTGAAAGTTCTCTTTCATTCTTAGGTATTGGTGTACCAGACGATATGGTCACTTGGGGTTCTTTATTGAACTTAGGTCGTCAGGAATTTGAAGCTTGGTGGTTAGTAATGTTCCCTGGATTTGCCATTTTTATCACGATTACTATTTACAACCTTATTGGAGAAGGACTAAGAGATGCATTAGACCCTAGGTTGAAGAGTTAAAAGACCAAAATAAACATAAATTAAAGCCTGCAAATACGGGCTTTAATTTTAATACGCAACACGTACATGGTGTATACTTTGTAATTTCTTCTTAAACAATTTTTTAATTTGAGTAATCGCCTTAAGTGTGATGTCTGCATTTGCAAACTGCTCCTCATCTATTTGTTTATTGATAATATCTTCTACTAAATGATCTATAACTTCTGCAGTTGGCTGTTGTAAAGATCGAGCGGCAGCCTCTACAGCATCTGCCATCATCAATACGGCTGTTTCTCTAGAGAAAGGTAGAGGTCCTGGATAAGTAAACTTTTCTGCTACTTCTAGATCATCAGGAAAACTTGCTACATACTGCTTGTAAAAATACTGCACCATACTTGTTCCATGATGAGTCCTAATAAAGTCTATCAATTCATCCGGCAAAGTATTAGATTTTGCAATAGTTATTCCATTTTTTACATGCTCAATAATAATTTCTGCACTTTCTTCAAATGAAAGTTCATCATGAGGATTGATTCCTGTGCTTTGATTTTCTATGAAAAACTGAGGGTTTTTCATTTTACCAAGGTCATGATATAAAGCTCCTGCCCTTACCAAAAGAGCATTTCCACCAATCTCTAATATACCCTCTTCTGCTAAATTAGCTACCTGCATAGAATGCTGAAAAGTTCCAGGAGCTTTTTGTGCTAATTCTCTCAATAATGGACTATTAGTATCTGAAAGCTCTAAAAGTGAAACATCAGAAACCAAAGAGAATGTTTTTTCAAAAATAAAAATCATTGGATAAGCAAAAAGAGTAAGTACTCCATTGCCTGCAAATAAGACGAAGTTAATCCATTTAATATTATCAACACTTCCTTCCTGTGTTAAAGCCATCGCAAAATAAGAAGCAAAATAAATAGCTATAATTTTAGCAGCAGAAGTAAATAACTGAGCACGCTTATACATTTGTAAGACAGATAAGATAGACACAATCCCTGCCATCAGTTGCAAATACAAAAACTCAAATGAATTGGGTGCTAAAAAACCAATAATAACAATCGCTAAAAGGTGTGTAAACAAAGCTAGTCGTGTATCAAAAAACGCTTTAAGGATTATGGGTAATAAACAAAACGGCATGAGATATAAAAGCTTGGAAGAGATAGCTAATGTTAAAGATCCCATAAGCACCATTAAAAGAATCATAGTTAATAAGAAGGTAACCTTAGTATTATCTGCTAAAACATCCGCTCTAAATTGTTGTAGAAAGAGGTAGAAAATTAACAGCGCTACAAATACTAATAATAATTGTCCTAACAAAAACCAATTTCCAGAACCGTCTTCCCAATTTTGACCTTCGTAGTTTTGCTTATACGAAATCAATGCTAAATACTTTTCGTCAGTAATTAACTCTCCTTGCGAAATAATAACTTGCCCTTTCTGCACCATCCCTCTTGCAGTAGAAAGATTATCTAACTCTTGATTTAACATTTTTTCTGTTGCAGATTTATCAAAGAACACATTTTGCTCTAAGGCACCCAACAACAAAGGAGTTAAAAAATCACTTTCTTGTTCTGATAATTTACTAAGAGAATGAATGTGATTAGAGGCCGTCTGTATACTATACAAATCTCCTAGTTCTATTTTTTTTGCAATATTATCTTGTTTCAGTAAAACTTCTTCATCCTCTGATTTAAGCTCTAATTCGTCTGTTAGCTGAACAATACCTTTTTCATAAATATTTTCTAGTACTTGTAATCCATAGTTAGCAAGTGTTGCTTTTCTAGAGCTATTACCGATTTTTTTTTTCTCAAAAAGATTGAAAAAGGTGAATTTATTATCCTTTTTCACTTGTTTATTAGTAGCCCATTTTTCTTCAAAAGCATTTATAAATTCCTCAGCTTTCAACTCAAATAAAGAAGGGTCTATTACCAGGGTGGCTTTATGATTTTCTTTGATTTCAGTTCGCTCCCTACTAATATCTTCATCCGATTTTAAAATAGGAAAATCGTAGGGCGCCATTAAAGTTTCATGCTTCCAAGGAGTTCCTTTTTGAAACTCGTATTTGAACGATCCTGTTCTAGGAAACAGCAAAACAATAAGTGCTGTTGTAAGCAGAAATAAAAAGACTTTTTGTAAAAAAGAGTGTTGATTACGAATATTAGAAAAAATCATTGGTTAAATTGTCTATAACGAAAATACCAAAAAATAGAAATAAGTATTAAGTAGCTTATTGAAAGTATTATCCTTCTTTTCAACATTTTTTATTAATAGTAATTATCTCAATTTTCCTAACTTCGCAGTCACAAAATAGAGGTGTAAAATTTAATTCAAAATTCAATGAAAGAAGTAGTTATCGTATCTGCTGTAAGAACACCAATAGGAAGTTTCGGGGGTGTATTATCTTCTTTGTCGGCTACTCAGTTGGGCGCAACAGCTATCAAAGGAGCTGTAGAAAAAGCAGGTATTAAAACAGAAGAAGTGAACGAAGTATATATGGGAAATGTATTACAAGCTAACTTAGGACAAGCGCCTGCTCGTCAAGCAGCTATGTTTGCTGGTTTATCTCAAAATATTCCTTGTACTACTATCAATAAAGTTTGTTCTTCAGGAATGAAGTCTATCATGCTAGCAGCACAAAGTATAATTTGTGGTGATAACGATGTTGTAATTGCTGGAGGTATGGAAAATATGTCAGTTGTCCCTCACTACTTAGGAAATGGTAGAAACGGGCAAAAGCTAGGTGATATGAAGCTAATTGATGGATTAGTAAAAGATGGCTTAACAGATGTTTACAATAAAGTACACATGGGTAATTGTGCAGAGGTTTGTGCAAGTGAAATGAACTTTAGCCGTGAACAACAAGATGCTTTTGCTATCGAATCGTACAACAGAAGTGCGGCTGCTTGGGAAGCAGGAAAATTCGCTGATGAAGTAGTTCCTGTAGAAGTTCCTCAAAGAAGAGGTGATGTATTAGTAGTTTCTGAAGATGAAGAGTACAAGAATGTAAAAATGGAAAAAATACCTGCTTTACGCCCTGTATTCCAAAAGGACGGAACGGTTACTGCAGCAAACGCTTCTACATTAAATGATGGTGCTGCTGCCTTAGTTTTAATGAGTGCTGAAAAATCTGCTAAGCTAGGGTTGACTCCTTTGGCAAAAGTAAAAAGCTACGCTGATGCTGCTCACGATCCAAAATGGTTCACTACTGCTCCATCTAAGGCTGTTCCTGTAGCCTTAGATAAAGCAGGTATCACAACTACTGATGTAGATTTCTTCGAATTAAATGAAGCGTTCTCTGTTGTTGGATTAGCAAATATCGAGAAATTAGGCTTAGAATCTAATAAAGTAAATGTAAATGGTGGATCTGTTTCATTAGGTCACCCACTAGGTTGTTCTGGAGCTCGTATCATTGTAACATTAATCAATGTATTGAAACAAAATAATGGTAAAATTGGTGCTGCTGGAATCTGTAACGGAGGAGGTGGTGCTTCTGCCATGGTTATCGAACTTATCTAACATCTATTGTTAATATATATTAAAAGCTCATCTTTTCGGTGGGCTTTTTCTTTGTTAAATTTGCATAAATGCGATACGGAATAGCACAATTAGCCATTACACCAATGCGTGCCGAAGCAGCCGATGCTTCCGAAATGAATAATCAAGTTTTGTTTGGTGAGCATTTCAAAGTATTGGAGATACGTAAAAAGTGGAGTAAAATCCGACTATCGCATGATAAATATGAAGGTTGGATCTGTAACAAGCAATGGCAAGAAATTGACAAAACCACCTACACCGAACTAGATCAGCAAATACCCACCCTTACCACCGATTTAATAGATATAGTAAAAGGTGAGCAATTACAACCTATTGTAATTGGAAGTACACTTCCATATTTTCAAGATGGTTCTTTAAAAGTTGGAAAAAAAACTTTTCAATTAGAAGGATACACTTCAAAAGGGTTTGCTGAAAAATCAGCATTAGTGAATAACGCTATGATGTACCTTAACGCCCCCTATCTTTGGGGAGGGCGCAGTCCTTTAGGTATTGATTGCTCTGGATTTACACAAATGGTTTATCGTCTACAAGGAGTAGAACTTCCCAGAGATGCTTACCAACAAGCAGAAGTGGGAACAACACTGAGTTTTATTGAAGAAAGCGAAGCTGGCGATTTAGCTTTTTTCGATAATGCAGAAGGGAAAATTATCCATGTGGGTATTATTCTTAAGGATAACTACATCATTCACGCCTCTGGAAAAGTGCGTATTGATCGATTAGATCAAGAAGGAATCTTCAATTCTGAAGAGCGTACACACACCCATAAATTAAGGCTTATTAAGAGTGTTATTTAACTCTCTTCTCTAAGAATTGAATTAGTTTTTTAACAGCTATGCCTCTATGACTAATGGCGCCTTTTTCTTCTATACTCATTTGGGCATAGCTTTTTTCGTGCCCATCTGGTAAAAAGATAGGATCATACCCAAAGCCCATTTTTCCCCATTTTTCCGCAATAATTTGTCCTTCTACCCCTCCATGAAACTGAAACTCGTTTCCATCAACTACTAGTGAAATGATGGTTCTGAAGACAGCATCTCTATTCATCTTTCCTTTCATCTCCTCTAATATCTTCTGAATATTGTCTTCAGCCTTACATTCCGTTCCTGCATAACGAGCAGAATAGACTCCTGGTCTTCCATCTAAAGCATCAATTTCAAGCCCTGTATCATCTGCAAAACAATTGTGACCATAATTATCAAATACATAAAAAGCCTTTTGCGCTGCATTATCCTCTAATGTATCAGAGGTTTCAGGCAACTCCTCTAAGCAATTGATGTCTTTCAAGTTTAAAATCTCAATTCCTTCAGGCATTAATTGTTTAATTTCTGCTAGTTTATTCAGGTTGTTGGTTGCAAATACAATCTTCATTATTCGTGATGATAAGGCTCGTTTCTTAAAATAGTCATTGCTCGGTATAATTGTTCTAAAAAAAATGGACGAATCATTTGGTGCGAAAAAGTCATTTTGGAAAGTGCCAATTTCCCTCGTGTTTTGGCGTGTAATTCAAGACTAAATCCATAAGGACCTCCAATAATAAATACCAATCTTTTCACACGACTATTCATTTGCTGTTGCAAATACTTAGCAAATTCAACCGAACGATATTCTTTTCCCTTTTCATCTAGCAAAAAAACTTCATCTGTAGGGTTGAGCTTTTTCAAAATCAGCGCTCCCTCCTTTTCTTTTTGTTGCGCATCTGATAAATTTTTAGTGTTTTTCAAATCTGGGATTACTTCAAATTCAAAAGGTATATAATGCTGCAAGCGCTTTCTATATTTCAACAAAGCCTCTTGCACCCATTGCTCATCAGTTTTACCAATTGCTAACACTAAAATTTTCACTGTGAAAAGTTTTGTATTTTGCAACAATATTACTCATTTTGCTTGATAGAAAATAGCGATAATGCAAGAAGAATTAAACGAATTTATTGAACGTGCTTTGCACGAAGATGTTAAAAATGGCGATCATACCTCCTTGGCATGCATTCCTGCTGATGCTATGGGAAAAGCTCACCTTTTGGTAAAGAAAAATGGAATTTTAGCAGGTATGGATTTAGCAGCACTAATCTTCCAAAAAGTAGATAAACGTATTGTTATTAACCCTCTTTTGAAGGATGGAGATACTATTGCTATAGGTGATATCGCCTTCACTATTGAAGGACCTGCTAATTCTTTACTTACAGCTGAAAGACTCGTACTGAACTGCATGCAACGCATGAGCGGAATAGCCACTAAAACATATGAAATAAATAAACTAATTGAAGGCACAAAAGCGAAGGTTTTAGATACACGAAAAACAACTCCTGGTTTTCGATTACTAGAAAAATTAGCAGTTAAAATCGGAGGCGGATCAAACCACCGTT
>CEWG01196052.1_pt1 | contig 10686 bp, 13 predicted proteins | sample 361411 | NCBI WGS metagenome assembly CEWG01 (sample SAMEA2622173, study PRJEB7988) | marine metagenome | biome: marine biome (ENVO:00000447); feature: surface water layer (ENVO:00002042); material: "saline water (ENVO:00002010), including plankton (ENVO:xxxxxxxx)" | depth 5 m | reverse complement strand
TTGCCAGTATTTCCGCCCATTATTATTTTGGAAAATTCATGTTCTTGTCCTTTGTTAGCAAGTTCCCTGGCTTTTGATGCCGAGGCACCTGATGCGCCTTCTTGATCAGGATCTCTTTCTCCTGCACTTACAACATCAATGTAATCAAACTTATAAAGGTCATTTCCTTGCTTGTCTGGTTTACCGTTGTATTGATTTAACAATTTTTGAAATTCTGCAACTCTATCTGATCCTGCAACCATCACGAGCCTTGTCCTTCCTTCTGCTTGGATTTTTTGAAGTGCTTGGATTATTGTTTTTACAGCCGGATCACCTATCGCTAATTTTGGATAGAACATTTTCAAGTAATCTGTTTTTTCTCTGTGAGTAAGTGGGTCTGTTTTGTTGTTTTGTTTGTGTGAAAGGAAAAGAAATGCTTTGCCGTTGACTTGCTGTGCCATCGACTCGAGTTTGTCTAATAATTTTTGGTGTCCTATTGTGGGTGGATTGAATCGGCCAAAGGCAAATACTGCTGTTGAACGATCGTCCTCCCTAAGAAACAGTTCCCTGAGGTGCATCGTATTCGCCTTGTTTAATATTCTCTATTTCTCTATCAGATATTATTCTTGCAACTTGTTGTCTAGTCTCTTTTGGAAACATTGTCGAAACATCGTCTTGTGTCGATCCGTACTCTTTGACATACTCTTTTGCCGCATCATCAACTAGATACATCCAAAGTTTTTGTGCTTTTTCATGATCGTAGATATTTTTTTTAACTTTTCTTTTGATATTTGATATGATGGGCATAAAACGCCTACGGTATAGATCCTCATTGTTCATAATGAACGAATCTAGTTCGTTGACTGCGTCGCTGTCTATGTTCTCTTTTATAAATTGTGATGCTCTCATATAAGCATATTTATTAGTATAGGTTCTCTAAAAGCCAAGCGTAAAATGGTGACTCAAAACTTAGGTTCCATGTACCATTGAAACCCATTTGTGTGACATTTTTGAATGAATCCTGTAAGTCTCTTCCGCTTTCTCGTTGTTGCGAGGCCCATGGCTCTGGATATTCTGGCGTATATACTCCTTCGTATACTATACCTCCTAGGTCTATTTCATCTATCTCTAGGTATTTGATATGCAACAGTTGGTCTTTAAGGATGTCACCTTTTTCGTTTATTATCGTTTGTTTATTTGTTTTACCTGACCGTTTGATTATCAGATCGTATTTCTGTCCTTCGGTACATTCATGTTCAAATTCTATCACTTCTGGAGCAGACTCTGTGCCTGTCACATCCTTATCAAAATACTTCGTGTCGTTGATTAGGATTTGTGCATGTGGGGGTGTGTCCCACATTGTTGCATATAATTCTAGTTTAAATTTTAATTTTTCGGTAGCCATTCAAATTGTAATCCTGCTGTGATTCCTGTGTACTCACTATTTAAGTCCTCACGAAACAGTTCTAACACTATTTCGGTTCCTGGCAATATAACCTTAAGATACTTGTCTGTTTTGGTCAAAACCTCAACTGGTTTGATTTTGCCATTGTTTGTGCATGTGATTTCTATTGTTTCCATTTGTACATCCTTTCAAATTTTTCTGTTATCTCTATCCTACGTCCGCCCTGTGCCTCAAACTCACTTATGAATCGGTCTATCAAATTAGCCGCAAGTCTTCTGTACTCGGGTAGAATACTTTTTTGTATTTCTAATATATGATGTTGCGGTTCGTTATGAATCATAGTTCCAACTGGCACCTTGTCAATCCAGGTACCTGCTAAACACATGTCGTTTTGAATTTTATGTAATTCTTTCGTGGGATTAAATGTAGGCATGATCTTACGTGACTCATCCACAAGTATGCACATAAGTGTTCCAAAATAGTCTTCTTTGTAGATATCTTTCTGCATTATTCTTTTACAGGAACAAACATGTCTTTTTCAAGATCATATACCAGTCCGTGTTTCTCCGCATTGTCTATTGTGCCGTTTTGTGCGGCATATAATTTTTTCATATCTTTATGTGTGCCATCCTCATTAAAGCATTTAGGATTTTTGAGCCAACCTAATTTTTTGTCTAATTGTTTAAATCCTGTGTTTGGAATACCACAAGATAGACTTAATTTTTTTATATAGTTTATGCCAACATTGACTCCATCCTTACCTTGTTTTCCAGATACGTCTTGTCTGTATTCTGCGGTAAAATTGAAAGTTGAATCCAAATCATGTGTTGGAGTTTTAGCATAAAAGAAACCGATGTTTTTCTCTTTAGTGCTTTGGGTCAGATCACTCTGGATACTTGTATGATTGATTGTTCCGTCTAAATTAACACTCTCGGCTACTTCCAAGTCCATCGAACCCGATGTTATGTGACTTGGAAGTGAGAACGACCAGCCGAAAGTTGTGTGCGTATCTTTGTGTATTTCATACGCCAACCTGTAAGATTCTGTTTCAATATCTGAGAAATTTGTGATTATGCTACCGTCTATTGTGTTGATATCTGTATGTCCCCTAGTGTAATTGAAACTCAAAACATTATTGCCTAACAAATATTCGACACCTATGTTTCCAAAATTTGTATTGTTGTTATCTCCCACTGCCAGTATTCCATCAGAAGAATTACCTAACCATGTATCCTGTTCACTCATCTGTCCTATGCTAGTCTTCAATTTTAAATTATTATTCAACATAAAGTTTTTTCCAACATTTATGGAATAATCTCCGCCGCCATTATCACCAGTGTAAAAGCCGAAGTTGTAATTGTTTAATAGGTTGTACTGTCCTCCTTGTGTAAAAGAACCAAAACTTTGATTCACCGGAAGATACGTGTTGTTGTTTGCTATCAGCATGTCTACATCTGAATATTTTCTGTTGTCTTTTACTGTATATCCATTACCTAGATTCATGTAGTAATCTCTGTCATAGTCGTCGATGACCATAATTTTAATATTTGATAAACTTGAGAAAGCACTACTACTTCCTGTTGCAAAATATGTATTGTTTAAAGATGTCACAGTGCCGTCCACTCTGCCTGTAGTTGGAACACCAACTGCACCTTGCGGTTTAGTTGCTTCATCAAGATCCAACATACCTTGTCCGTGTATGTCCACATCATATCCATTTATGTTTGTGTCTGCCGTATTCAATACAAGTTTCACAAGGTTCTCACCTTTCATGTGAGGCCACATTTCATGCAGTATACCAATAGCACCTGTCACTTGTGGTGCCGCCATACTTGACCCACCCATCTCAGAATACCCGTCACCGCTCACACTTGAATACACGTTGTTACCTGGTGCCAGTATATAAAAATCTTTCACTTGATATTTGTCATTACATTTGTTATCAATAATGTTTAGACACACGTGCCCTGACTTACTACCAACTACCTGTCCGTCCTCTTTTGTGCCTCCCCAATTTCCAACTATTAACATTTTTCCGCCTAACACAAGGTTACCATCTGCGTCGACTTCTGTTGCCCAAATACCCGGATCAAGGGCAAAATCAGTGTTCCATACACCATCAACGTACATTCCATTACCTGCGGAGTTCACAAGTATTATGTCGTTGTCTGTGCCTATCTTCCAATACTTTGCACTATCTTTGTTTGCAGTAATGACCGAAGAACTGTATGTGCCGTCATCTAACTTTGTAATTGTACCGTAGTGATTGAATTGTATGTTTTTGTTAAAACTCATATTCACTGCAACGATGTTAATGCCTTCGCCGCCATCAACTTTTGTTGCCTTGAGTTTAGCAATATCGTGTAAGGCATTCTGTGCCTGTCCCATGTTGGCACTTGCATTACCATAATAGTCAACATTGGCACCTACAAGGTCTGCGTCAAAGGCCACTCCGTGGAATTGTGTGCCATCTCTTTTACCTGCAACTATACCAGCCACGTGTGTCCCGTGGGATTGATATTGTCCTTTGTTTTCAACAATGGTGTCATTTAAGACATAGTCTTTGTACCATTTGTATTTGCCATCAAGTGCTTCATGATCTGTCTGTTGATAGGTATCTATTATTCCTAGCACCGCACCTTTACCTGTCCAACCCCTGGCATAGGCCTTGTCAGCATTTATAATTGTTTTACTTGTATCCTTGTTAAATTCATCTGTTTTCCAAACATCCTTTTGTTTTTCTACAACCTTTTCTTCTTCTTTCTTTTCTTCCTTGGCTTCTTCTTGTTTCTCGACTTTCTTTTCCTCTTTCACTTCCTCTTTTTTAGTTTCTTCTTTTTCAGTTTCTTCTTTTTTCGTTTCTTTCTTTACAACTTTGCTTTGTTTCTCTGCATTAATTTTTGTTTTTTTATCGACAACATATGTTTCAACAGTGCTTTCTTTTTCTTGCTTTATTATTTCTTCTGCTTTTTTATCACTGGCAACTTTGTTGTATTCTGTAAGAGATAATTTCTGTCCTTGTGATACTTTTTGTATCACTGGTTTAACGTGGTTCTTCAAATATAAAACTGCCGCATGGGCGTTTTTGTAATCGTCACTGTTGTATATCTGTAATTTGGTATCATCATCTTGTGATTCTATTAGATCTATTGTTTGTGTCCATAAAGTTTCTGCTTGGTCCAACATGGTCAATAAGTTGCCTGCCTTCGTAATATCCTTTTGCGTCGGCCCAGTGATGATTGCTGATAGTCCTGCCAAATTGCCACTCGATATAGTGCTATTGAATCCACTCAACAACGATGAGTATGAACTTATAATAGATTCACTTCCAGTGAGACTTGATAAATCGTCCTGAACAAAATTAGATACGGCAGTGACCGCACCTCCTCCACCCCCGCCACAGGCAGTTAAGGCAGTGAAAGAACTGGCCAATATTATATTTTTAAATTTTGACCTCACATAATACTCCCCATTAAAAAGGCACCTAATAAAAAGAATAATAGATATCTTGAGTATGTTGTAGATTTCTTAAGAACCTTGTATCCGTTCTCTCGAAGGCAAATAACATGGGCGTCAATCGACTCCGCTGTTATATTCACATCAACAGTGTTGATCTGTTCTAGGTCATTGTCGTTCATGTGTATAGTTTAACACAGAACTGGTAATAGTCAACCTAGCAAAAAGCCAGTGTTTATGCGACTTTTTAGTTGTTTAATTGAATACTTGTGATAGATCCTGCGGTAATTCCTGTGGCTTTTGCCCTTACCCATACAAAATTGCCTGTGAAATTGGCACTTGATATTGTTGTGCTTTGATCTGTTGTGAATGTTGTGCCCGAGATATCAAAAAAATCGTCCTCGGTCGGCGTTGTTGCCAAAGAACCCTGCATTTTAATTGAACCTGTAAGTGTTGTGTCCACCTTATAGGCAACAGTGTGTACTCCATCTGGTTGTGAAAAGTATCCGTCGCCTTTTTGTTTATCACTAACAAAACCAACATGATCTATGGTAGTATCGGTAGAACCGTCACGTGTTTCTGCTGTGACAAGTTCTTCGACCACAATGCTCAAACCATCAGTTGCAACACTCTTCACTGTGAATGTTTTGTTGTTATTTGTTGTGCCTGATACAGTGATCAAGTCAAATTGTGCTAGATTGCTCAGGCTAGTGTCTACTGTACTGATCTTGTATTCACTACCTGTGACTGTAAATGTTGCACCTCCTTCAACCGTGATATCGGCTTTGTGCGTTTTTTGACTTATTAGTGTTGTGCTTGTCTGTGCCATCGTTGTTATTTATTCGGCCTTACGTCTCTTGAATCTTGCAGTTTTTGGACCCAGTCCGTACACAGCGGCAAGTTCATTAGGCTCTTGTCCGTCCACTGTCAGTATGTTTATATACTTTATCTTGTAGGCCTTTCCGTCTGCTGATCCTAGTTCCTCACAAATGCAGTCGTCTTCTCTTACTTGTTTTACTCGGAGATGTGCTTTTTTGATCACTGCATCACCCATCCAGTTGCCTTTTATCATGCTTTCAACAATACTTTGATCATTGAAAATATTTTTATCTCGTAGTTTTTTTATTGCTTCCATTTTTTCACCTTTCTAAATTTAATAATTTTGTCTATTGCCTGCTGGGCCATCATGTAAATTGGTGTAATGTAACTTTCTTTGGTGACATAGAAATATCCACCAAAGCAATACTGGCACTTGTCCTCAAGGTAATCCATTAATGCATAACCTGGAACATAGCAATTATCAACATTCCGTTCTATAAAATCACGTAAATTTTCTCTCTGCAAGTTTGTTATAATTCTGTGTGCGTCTTTTTTGATATGAACTTGATATTGGTACTTTCCATGTGGCAATCTATGACAGCCGACAACATTCTCTTTTAATTCACCATGCCTAGGATCCACTGTTTCCATGTGTACAAAGTTATCAATAAATTTAGATTTTACTTCTTCTGCCAACTCTTGGTTTGAATAGAATATACTCTTCTTCTCTTGAATCCTAAACTTCATTTTATTTCTATTGTTGATAATGAAATCTGCAAGTAACCAAAGTTTTTCCATCCTGTCATTGTTGTCCTTGATATTTTGTAATCTTTCATCTGTCGTAGGCCATAGCATAGCAGTTTCAGGCATATTGAAAACTGTTTTGAAACGGTACTTGCCGTAATATAATTTATTATGATGTTTTCTCATCGGCAGGGTTTAATACTGAAATTGCTTTTCTTTCCTTTTTGGCTTTGAAATTCACTGTTAGTTTTGGCACAACATCGTCTGATAGTCCTACCTCTACCATTCCGCCCTCTGTTAATTCGCCAAACAACATCATTTTCGACAAAGGTTTCTTTATTTCTTCATCAATAACACGTTGCAACGGTCTTGCACCTAGTTTTGCATCAAAGCCTTTGGACATTAAAAAGTCTATTGCGTGTTCCGTTGCATTAACTTCAACGTCTTTCTCTATCGTCATTGTGTTTAATTCAAGCAAGAATTTTTTCACAATTGATTTCATAGTATCTTTTCCAAGTTTATCAAATTTAATTACTGCATCTAGCCTGTTCCTAAACTCTGGTGGGAAGAACTTCTTCATTGCCTTATCGTCCTCACCTGATCTTTCGCTCGGTCCGAATCCTATGTTATTCCTTTCATTGGCTTCGGCACCTAGATTTGATGTCATTATAAGCGTGATGTTCCTGCAGTCGGCCTTCTTACCATTACTGCCTGTGACTGTACCATAATCCATAACTTGTAATAGCATATTTGATACATCTCTATGTGCTTTTTCAATTTCATCAAACAAAACAACTGCGTGAGGATTTTTTTCTACTTCATTTATAAACATTCCGCCACCCATTTGAGAATCTTCAAATCCCACATATCCAGGAGGAGACCCAATTAATTTTGCAATACTATGTTTTTCTTGATATTCTGACATATCAAATCTAATTAATTCAACACCTAATGTCTTGGCCAATTGTCTTGCTGTTTCAGTTTTACCACATCCTGTTGGACCTAGGAACAAAAATGAGCCTACTGGTTTAGTCAAACTCTTAAGTCCTGCCCTTGCAACAAGTATTTTGTCTGTAATTGTGCTTATTGCTTTATCCTGACCAAACACTTGCAACTTCATCTTTTCATCTAAAGTTTTTAAATTGGTTGCTTGTTTTTGTGATAGTTGTTCTATACTGATGCCTGTCATTACACTTATCTCGTGTATTATCTCGTCATGATCAATCTTGCCGTCCTTGACTCCTTTTAGCCTTAGTCTAGCACAGGCAACATCCATAACGTCTATGGCTTTATCAGGTAATTTTTTATCAGCGATATATTTGCTAGAGTAATCAACTGCGTCTTCACAGGCTTCATCTGTAATTGTGCAATCATGAAACTTTTCATAGTAGTGCTTCACTCCTTTAAGAATTTTGACAGCAGTTTCTTTTGTTGGTTCTCCAACTTGTAATCTTTGAAATCTCCTCATCAATGCTCTGTCTTTTTCAAAATACTTTCTGTACTCTTCCCAAGTGGTACTGGCCACAACTTTTATAGTGCCTTTTAGTAAAGCAGGTTTAATCATATTTGCCATGTCCATACTCTGACCCTGTCCAGTAGCACCAGCACCCACCATCATGTGTGCTTCGTCTATGAATAGAATACTTTTGCCTTTTTGATCTAATGCATTAACAATAAGTTTTAATCTCTCCTCAAAGTCCCCTCTGAACTTACTACCTGCTATAAGACTGTTGACATCTAAACTCCAGACAATGTGATCTTTCAAATATTCTGGCACATCTCCTTTGTTTTTTGCTATTCTTCTTGCAAGTCCTTCCACCACTGCCGTTTTACCTACGCCAGGATCGCCGACTATTAATACATTATTCTTGTTTCTTCTTGCAAGTATTTGTTTTAAGTTTTCTGTTTCTTCTTCTCTACCTATAACAGGATCAATTTTTTTATCAAAATATTTTTGATTTAAATTTTCACAGTAATTTTTTAATATCCTGTCCGCTTGGTTCGGCCTTAATTTTTGTTCTACTCCCGGCTGTGGCCCTCCCATTTGCGCCATGCCCTCGTCCAATATAGTTTCTGTTGACACAAGATCCATAAGATCCTGTTTGCTTACCTGATGTTTCTTAAGGAAGAATGCCGCATAACTTTTCTTTTCCGAGAATATAGATATCAATATATCAATGCTATTGACGTCTTGTCTGCCTTGAAACAGTGCCTGCGTAAACGCCCTGTTCATTAATCTTTCTAACGAAGCCGTTTTCCGTGGCGTCATTGGCTCTGCACCCTTTGTCACTATGTCGTTGCATTTAGTATCAAGGTAATCTTCGACATCTTTTATTAGTCCGCCTACATTAACTTTGAAATCGTGAAGAACAGTTCCTATGTCCTTGTCCTTTATCAGTGCTAAAAGTACATGCTCTATGGTCACATACTCGTGCTTTCTCTTTTCTGCTTCTTTAACTGCGTTCTCGAATATGTTCTCTAGTCCTTCGTTTGCTTCTAACATTCTTTATCCTTTGTTTGCCATGTCCCATCGTAGTTTAGAGACTCTTTTATTAAACGTAATACCGTCAAGGTGATCGCATTCATGCTGGAAGCACTTGGATTCCATTCCGTCGAGTGTTGCGTTTTTTGTTTGTCCTTGTGTTGTTTCATATTGCACTTCTACTGTCTTTGGCCTTTCTACTTTTAGCCATATATTTTTAAAACTTAAACATCCTTCTACGTCAATAACTTTCTCTTCACTAAAATTTATAACCTTTGGATTCCAAATTATAGCATGTTTTTTGAATGTGTCAAATGAGTCATGTCCGATAGCAAAGAATCTTTTGGTAATGCCTACTTGATTTGCCGCAAGTCCCATACCACTTTCATCTAGCATCAGTTTGATATAGTCTCTTTCAAATTTTTCAATATCATCGTATCCATCTATGCTGTCATTCTTTTTCCATTCGGTGCTTTTCTGTAGCAGTGTCTCATGTGGGTATTGAAATACTTGTATCATAGGTCCTTTATCTTTTTTAAATCCTGTGCAGATAATTGCGGTATCAATATGTGTACTTTGACATATAGGTTTCCACGAATATTTAATGTTTTATGCACAGGCATTCCTTGTGATTTTACTTGCAACAGAGTGCCAGGTTGTGTTCCGGATGGGACCTTTACCTTAATCACTTTGTCATCTAGTGTTTTAAGTTCTACTTCTGTTCCACGTACCGCTTGGAAACAGTCGATTGTTTTGTCTGTATAAAGATCATTACCTTTACGTGTGTAACCATCGCAGTCGAGAACACTCATTTGCACCAGAAGATCTCCACGTGGCATGTTCCTTATTGAGTCGTCTCCCATTCCAGAAAACTTGAAAGTTATGCCGTGTTGCACCCCTGCTGGTATTTTGACTGTTGCGAATTCCTCTCGACCGGACGGCAATTTGTAATTAATTGTTTTCTCATGGTTCATCATTGCTTCTTTTAAACTTACTGCCATTCGAACTTGAACGTTTCTATTTCCCTTTCTGCTCTGCCTAAATGATCTAGGCTGTCCTCCCGAAGAAAAATTAAATTGTACCCCGTCACCTACATTGCCAAAACCAGAAAAAAAATCGCCGAATATATCTTCGTTGAAGAAAGGATGTTCGCCACCACCCTGTCTAGGCCCACCAAACTTTCGCATGGTGTCATAATCATGTCTCTTCTGTGAACTTTTAAGTGTATTGTGAGCCTCATTTATTTCTTTGAATTTAGACTCATCTCCTCCTCTGTCAGGATGATGTTTCTTTGCTAGGTCCTTGAATGCTTTAGTGATTTCTGCACTTGTGGACTTTTCGTTCACACCTAGAATGTCATAATAATTCTTCATTACTATATTGTATAACAGATTGTGTATCTGTCAATGCGTGGTAATTATTTTTTGATTTCGGTCTTCTTGCCGTTGACGTAAAGTCCAAACCAGGCCGCACCTGCACCAACAACAACAGATACAAAACCTGCCTGTGCATTGTTCGGAGCATCAAGAGCCATGAACCACTGCATTGTGTTGTAGAAAACTAATCCATACAATGCCATCATTATTCTCGGCACTGTTCTCCAATTGGATAGGAACTGTGGTAATTCATCTCTTAAGAAAACCCAAACGATCTTAATTAATGCCCAACCGTCTTTGGCACCTTTTTTGACCATGCTGTCTTTTTTAACAATAAGTTTATCTTCTTTTAATTCAGCCATTATTTTACACCTTCAATTTTTGCGTTTCTTTTTCTGTGTCCGTTCCAAGCAACAAAGCCACCT
>CEWG01227805.1_pt1 | contig 10697 bp, 13 predicted proteins | sample 361411 | NCBI WGS metagenome assembly CEWG01 (sample SAMEA2622173, study PRJEB7988) | marine metagenome | biome: marine biome (ENVO:00000447); feature: surface water layer (ENVO:00002042); material: "saline water (ENVO:00002010), including plankton (ENVO:xxxxxxxx)" | depth 5 m | reverse complement strand
AAGGTGTAGTAGAAGATGCTGAAGGTGTAGTAGAAGATGCTGAAGGTATTAATACAAATCAAATAATAGAAAGTACCGAAAATATTAATTTAGATGAGAAAATAAATGAATATGATATTTTAAAAAAAGAAGAAATTAATGAAATTAATGAAGAAATGATTTTAGAGAAAAATAAAGAGATAGAAGTTAAAAATAATGATTACTATAACATAAATAATGAAGATAATGAAGTTAAAGAGGATATAAATGAAGTTAAAGAGGGTATAAATGAAGTTAAAGAGATTATATTAGAAGATAAGAAAAAGAAAAATAAGAAGAAAAGTTCACAAAAAATACAAAAATATTTAGGAGTTAATATGAATCCAAAAGATTTTAAAAAAAATAAGGATAATATAAAAAAAATGTTATTGCACAAAAATGTTTTAGAATAAATTTAGAATTTATTTAAATTTAAAATTGTTTTAAATCTGTTAATCTTTTTTCTAATTTAATAATTTTTCTTCTAATATTTTTATTTTGTTCTTTTTTATTTTCTATACTTTTATCTAATTTTTTTCTATTTTTTTTTAAAATATCTACTTTTTTTTCAAATTTATTAAATTTAATAGAAGAATTATTTAAAACACCATCTTGTGCATCATTATTAATTTTAATTTTTTCTTGTAAAGTAACATCAAAATTAGAATATAATTCTTTTAGATATCTAATTTTATTTTGAAGAAATATAGAATTCATTATAATAACAATTATTAGAATTAAATAAAAATCCATTTTATTTAATAATATATTATTAATTAATTTTCGTATAATATTAATTAATTTCTTCTAATTAGTTTCATTCTTTCCCAAGAACCTTTATTTCTATTAATAAACATAGCATTTCTATTATTTCTCCAGTTAATTTGCAAATTATTTAAATTTTTATTATGGCTTTGTAAATAAAAGAAGTTTCCAGGAAATATAGAATTATTAAGAGCTATATTATTATGAGGTAATATTCTTAATTTATCAGAGAACCCTGGAATACTAATATAATCTCCATATTTAATACTTTCTTCTGGTTTTTTACCTGCTAAACTTTTAATTTTAATTTTTTTATCAATTCTTTTTACTCTATTATTAAATTTATTATTATTATATACATACCCGCCCCAATGATATGTTGTTAGAAATAAATCTTCACCGTATTTAAAAGAAGCAATATTATTAAATATTCTTTCGTTATTATTAATACTATTTTCTCTTGATAAAGAATTTTTAATTCTTTTTGTACTATATGGAACAAAATTTTTTATTCTATCTACTTCTTTCTCTGCTTTATTAATTCTAACAGTATTATTATTAATAACCTCTGTTTGTATTCTATCGGTTTTAATCTTTTCTTCTCCTTTATCTAAATCAAATTCTAGAAAATATTCTTTTATTTTATTTTGTAATAATATTGATGATATTATTATTACAAATATAAATGTAGTAGATAATAAAGTTTTATTCATTATTTAATATAATAAATTATAAAAATTTAATATTAAAAATAATTTATAAATATTAAATTTAATTAAATTTACTAATTTATACTAGTGTAATTATCATTCTTTCTCCTGATTTACGATTATAATTTTGAAATCTTGCATTACCTCCTCTGTTTTGTAATCTAAAAGGATTTCCATCTTTATGAGATTTAATATAAACAACCTCCCCAGAATAAATAGGACCTCCTCCTGCGTTACTTCCAGGCCCTGATTCAATTATAAATTTTTCCCAAGGTCCAAGATTTTTATTTCTAAATCTAGCATTTCTACCCTTTCTTTGTAATTTTCTTTGAGTATCTTGAGCTTCAATAAATATAGTATCGCCATAATTAATTGTACCTCTTCCTGCAATACCCCATCTGCCTCTGTCATTATGTGCTTTATAAATTTTCATTATGTTTTTATTACCATGTCTATTTTTGGTAAATAATGCATCGCTATTAGAAGGTTCATGTAGATAGGATTTATTTCCATGATAGATATAAACTCTTTCTTCATATTGAAGAGGAATATGTTTATTCCTCGGCATTCTTTCAATTCCTAATAGTTTAGTTCCTTTTTTTGTACCAACTTCATAATTATTAATATTGTTTATATTAACTAATAATCCTACTCTAAATGATGGATGATTTCTCCATTCAAGAGGAATAAATTTTATTTTAGTTAAAATTACTGGCTCATTAAATATAACATACTCATACTCTTCTCTATCTGCCCTTGTTTGTCTTGGAGCAGTTAATTTAAATGTACCAATTTGTCTTTCATTTCTGTCGTTATTAAAAAATGAAACTTTTAATTTTGTAATACTTTGTTGAATATCTTTTCTACCTTGTGCAATAAATCCTACAATAGGAGTAGGCGTAGATAATCTAATTTCATATGAATGATTTCTTGAAGGAGTTTTTGCACTCCATGCTTGTGGTGAATTAAGTTGCCCCCTATTATGTACCTTTCTTTCATTATTATTCCTTCCATAAGCATTACTATCAGGACTTCTAGAATTATTTGAAGGATTGTATATTCTAAAATTATTTTTAGTTATCATTTCTTTATGACATTTTGAATATAAATTGCAAGTTTTATATTTTTTATGAAGTTCCCATGATATACAACCAGCAGTTTCATCACATTTTTTAGATGCTAATTCTCTACTACAATTTCTAATAGTTTCTCCAATTTTATTATTACTACATGGTAAATTCAAATCATCATTAAATCTTTTATAGTTTGATAATTTATGATTAAGATGAATATCATAATTTAGTTCAGGTGGTTGTTTTCCACCTATTTTAGTATATATCATATTATGTCTTGGTTTACCTCCTATAAAATTAGTATCTTTATGACAAGATTTAGAGAATCTACAACTTTTATTTTTATCATCATACTCAAATGATAAACAAGCACTATTATCTTTACAAATACTGGCACAAGTCATAATTAAATCTTTCTGCGTAGAATCTGTTAATTTTACATTATCATTAATATTAATATCAACTTCTTTACATACTTTATTATATGATGGTTTATTAAAAGAATTTAAAGGATTTGTTTCTTGAATTTTTTTTAATAGTTCTTTTAGTTCATTTGATAAATTATTCTGTTCTTTTTCTAATCTTTTCAATATTTTATTATAAATAATTCTTTGTTCACTATTTAACATATAAAAATTTTTTTGCATACTACTTAAATGTTTCAATAGACTATCTAAATCTGCACTTAATATATCATCATCTGTGCTAAACTCATTAAAAGACTCTATGGTTTCATTTAAATGTTTAGATTTATTAATTTTATTTATAATATTATATGTAACTAATAATATTAATATTAGTATTAAAATATATATTAGTTTGTTCATACTTATTAATTATAATTAAGAAAAATAACTACTTGATATTTTAATTTGGTCTACTTCTTTTAATAGTATCTTTTCTATTATTAAAACTATATGTAGAAGAATTAGCAAGAACTCCACTAAATGAATCCTTATTATTTGTCATATGCATATTATGACATTTTTTATAAATTTTACATATATCTTTATTTCTACCAGTTAAATCAAATGATAAACAATCATTCGTTTTACTACATTTTTTAGCACATTTAAGTAAAGATGATTTTGATTCATATCCTCCGATCCTTGAATTAGTGCAACTACCAAACATTTTCTTGTTAGGATGTATATTAAATTTTGATATATCTGGTGTAGGTTTTGTTTTATCACGATATAAAATAGATTTTTCTTGATTTACAGCAGTTCCTTTGCTACACCATGTAGATAATCTACATTTTTTATCTTTATAATCAAATGATAGACAGTTTTTATTATTATGACATGCCTTAGCACAACTTTTTAATATTAAACTTTCCTTTCCATTATTTGATGAAATACTATCGGGTATATCAATCTGTATATCCTGACATTTTAAATTATTATTTTTAACAAATTTATTTAATGGATTATTTTTTTTCATATTTTTTATAATTGATTTACGATTTTTTTCTTTTCTTTCATTTTCACCAGTAATATATTCTAATAATGATGTAAACCCTATTTTTTGTGCTATTTCTTCATCATATATGTTTTTTTTTAAACCTTTATTTTTATTTTTTAAACTGTCTAATTCATTTTTTTGTCTTTCGTCATCAGATAATATTGGATTAAATTTTTCAGCATTTTTCCATTTATATATTTTATTATTTAATAAAACTGAACTAATAAGTATAACTAATATTAAAATAACTATATACTTAATACTTCTCATTTTATTAATTATAATAAATTATAATTAGTTTAAAAATAAAATTATAAATTTAAAATTTTAAAGTTTTAAAGTTTAATTAACTTGGTGTTCGACAAGTTGTATTATCTAACCTAATATCAACTTTACCCTTTCTGTAATCATTATTTATTATACGTTCTAATCTTACACTTCTAGTTATTTCATTCCATCTTACATCTATTCTTTTTGTTCTTTTTTCGTCTACCCACCTTTTTCTCCATCTCCATCTCCTTTTCCATCCTACTCGCACCCGAACCCTCTTATTCTTAAATACACGTTCATTATATGTTTGATTGTAACTATATGCAATATATTTATTTAAGTTTACTCTAATACCACTTCGACCTCCACTTATTACAATATATCTTTGACCAGGTTTGCAACTCCAATCATAATTATTAAATAATATTACTCTATGACCAGGAGATATATAACAATAACGAGCATGTCTTAATACAGAAGAATTTCCATTAGTTTCTCTTGATTTATCATTAGTTTTTAATTGATATATTGGTCTATCTCTATAATTAGAAAATACAACACGTCCTGGATCTTTTAACCCTCTGTATTGTGCTAGAAGTACATTTGTTTGATGAGATAAGCTTCTATTATATACTTTTCTTTTACCAATTTCATGATTTAAACGCCTATTAGTTCCAATTAAACTATTTCTATCTTTTATTAAATTATTTTTTCGTCTAATTAATTCTTTTTTATCCTTTTCTAACCTTATATTTTCTTCTCTAACTCTATTACTATTCTTTTCAGTTAGTTCTAATGATAGATTTGCTTTAATTTTATCATCAATTTTTGTAATTGTACTATCAAGGTCTGTAATTTGTGTTCTAATTGGTTCTAATTTATTATTAGTTTCATTATATTCTTTTTCTAATTGATTTAATCTTGGTATAGTATTACTAATTGCATCATCTTGTCGTTCATCAACTGTTCCATCAATAAATTTTTCTATTTTATTACAAGATAAAAAACTATTAACAAATAAAACTAATACTAAAATTATTATAATAAACAATTTTAAATTCATATTAATTTATTTATATTGATATAAAAATTAGTTTAAAAATAAATATAATTCTCTTTATTATTATAATAAATGGAAGTATTATATCAGAATAAGTTTTTAGTATCAATCATTATTAGTTTTTTAATTTCAATAGTATTTTATAATTATAATAAAATTAATAATCAAGCATTAGAATATAATGAAGATGAGAATGTGAATGATAATAAAAATAAAGATAATAGTTTATATATGTTCTTAATTGTAGCAGTATTTATATTTATGATATTATATTTTACAGAAGATAAAGTTGATGAAGTATATAATGAGATTGATACAGGTGAACCACCATTTTAATTAAATCAAAAAGAATTCTTAGAAATATTATTTTTAAATATTAAATACAAATGAAAGAAATTAAATCGATTAATAATAGTTTAAAATTATCTATTGTAATTTTATTAATATTTCTAATAATTTTTTATAATGATTTAACTCCAAAAAATAAAACATATAAAAACTTAATATATTGCTTTTTATTTACTTTATTTATAATAAGTCTTGTAGTATTAAAAAAATTTCCAGAGATTTTAATATTATATTCGACATTTTTTATATTTATGTGGTATGAATATAATTTAAAAAATAATTAATTATTAGGTTGTGATATTTCGTTTTTTAAATTTAAATAAAATATAATTTTATTTTAATTATGAAATTAGAATTAAAAAAATTCGATATTACTAGAATCAGAAATGATAATGTTGTTGTATTAATTGGAAAAAGAGGAACAGGTAAATCATTTTTAGTAAAAGACTTACTATATTATCATACAGATATTCCAGTAGGAACAATTATATCAGGTACTGAATCTGCTAATAGATTTTATGGAGACTTTGTTCCAAATGTTTTTATTCATGAGGAAGTTTCACCAGAATTAATACAGAATGTAGTAACCAGACAAAAATTAATTATGAAAAAGAAAAATAAAGAAGAAAGTAGTTATGGAACTTCCAGAATTGATCCAAAAGCATTTATTATATTAGATGATTGCTTATATGATAGTAGTTGGGCAAAGGATAAAAATATTAGAAATATTTTTATGAATGGAAGACATATTAAATTATTTTTTATTATTACAATGCAATATCCTTTAGGAATTCCTCCAAATTTAAGAACAAATATTGATTATGTTTTTATTCTTCGTGAAAATATTGTAGGTAATAGAAAAAGAATTTATGAAAATTATGCAGGAATGTTTCCAACTTTTGAGGTATTTCAACAAGTAATGGATCAATGTACAGAAAATTATGAATGTCTTGTAATTGATAATACATCCAGTAGTAATAAATTAGAAGATACTGTTTATTGGTATAAGGGAAGTGAACACGAAGATTATCGTTTAGGAAGTAGTCAATTTTGGGTAAATAATTCTTTTGAGGAAGATGATGAAAGTGACGAAGAATTCAGTATAGACCAATTTAAAAGTAAAAAGAATTCTACTAAAATTAATGTAAGAAAATATGATTAATATCTAAATATCAAATTTTTTATCTTTCATATATTTTTTTGTATTAATATCATTTGCATTATTAATAAAAGAATTATCAGTTCTAACAACTATTAAAATTATTAGAGTAAACCAAATATAGATTATAATATTTAATAAGAAATTTTCATTATATTCATATGCCCAATCAAATCTTAGATGATTCAAATATAATTGATATGTAAATGATACAACAAATGCAGCAGCTAATACATCTCTATATTTAAATTCTGTTAGTATTTCATATTTATTAAGTGTATTAATAATAAATTTTAATAATATCAATCCTATAATAGAATCAATTATACCTAAAATCATATATCTAGCAAAATATTTATTAAAAAAAGAGCTGAATAGGAACTTAGTTCTGGTGCTATAATCATTTATTGGAACCTTGCCATATTTTCCATTAACAAATAATTTTTCTTTAGCAAATACTATATCTAAACTATAAGCAATAATATTACCAAATAAATATAGAGATAAAAATGTGCTTTTTTCAATATTCATCTGAAGATTTGTATTTAGAAAAATATTGAGTAAATTTGCCATAGAAAATGAAAATAATGATGTTAAAATACCCTTGTTTTTTTCTTGTTTAAAATAATTATTTATTAAATTTAATAAGTTCATTATTAAATTATTAAAACAAAAATTATTAAGTAAATAGTTTAAAATTATAGTTTTTGTTCTTCATCAAATAAATTACTAAATTTACTACTGAATTGATTAGAGAATAATTGTTCATCATAGTAACTTCTAGGTATAAATCTATATTCTACTTTGACATCTTTTTTTAATTTACTTATTTTTTCTTCATAAATACCATTCATAATTAGTATTATTCCTACAAATAATGTTAATAATATTAGTAGTTTCATTATTATTAATTAATATTAATATTAATTAATATTTTATATTATATTAATTTTTACTTTTTATATTAATTTCATTGATTTTTCCTAGAAAGCCATGGGTCTTCACCATCAAGCATTTTTGTAACATCTGCACTTTCAGCATTATAATTTTCAGATACAGTATTATCCTCTCCTACACCTGAACTAGTTACTAGATTTTTAACATCTTTATGTAAGTCCCCTGCTACTTTTTCTACATCATTTACTATCTCTTTTACATCTTCTACATCTTTTACTACATCTGTTGCACCAGCAACTACATTTCCACCTTCTACATCTTTTACAGTTTGTGCTACATCTTTTACAGTATTTGCTGCATCTTCCACAGTTTTTGCAACATCTTCAGCAGTTGAATTTAATACAACATTTTCAGATTCATTAATATTATCAGTATTATCTACATTTTCTTTATCAGCTAGTTCCTTAGATTTAGCAACTTTTGCTTTTTGTGCTTCTAACATTTCATTTTTTCTATTCTCAAAGATTTCATCTTTTTGTTGTTGGTTCTCACGATATTTCTTCATTAGTGTATTCAGTTGGTCCTCGGCATAATGTTGATCATCAATATTATTTGGATTAGGATCCCAAGGACACCAACAACCTACTTGTGTAATATAGATATTATGTTGTTTGTCTTTTCTTTTAAGAATTTCACTTCTAACTTGTGCTTCTCTTAAAGTATCATAGCATCCTCTTAATTTAAATCCTCTAACATTTGTTTGGAAATTTACTTTTTCACTAAATTCTCTGTTAATTTCATCTTCTTTCTCATCCTCAAAATATTTAAATTCTTCTTGCATATGCTTTTCATTAAATAAAAATCTATATCTATCAGCAATTGCTTTAAAAGCATCATCATCATCTGGATATTTAATTTTCATATTTTGAAATAATTCATTTACTTCCTTACAAAAATTTTGAGTAAACTTAGTAAATGCGAATACTTTCTTATCATCTAATACTTTTTCTGGAGAAATAAAAGATACACATGCAAAATTTTGTCCTCTAATTGGAGCATCTTCCTCAAGATAGTCCATTTCACTTACTGGAACTACATTATTTTCACTCATAATATAATAGTTTATAATTTAAATATTTTTAAATATTTTTAAGTAATTTTATTTTCTATTTATTAATAATTTAAATTTAATTAAATTTATTTTCTTAAAATTTTTTTATCTTTATATAGTATAAAAAAAAGAATGCAAGGATTAGATGTAAGAGAAGTCGTAACCCGTATGCTTAAATATTTCGTAGAAGGTCTTGTTGTTGCCGTAGCTGCCTATGTCATGCCCGGCAAAGTAATGAAGGTAGTTGATGTTGTATGCATTGGTCTTGTTGCCGCTGCTACATTCTCGCTACTTGACCTATTTGCCCCATCGATTGCTGCCAATGCCCGCATGGGTTCTGGTTTCGGTGTTGGTGCTGGTCTTGTTGGTTTCCCATCGGGAGGTCTTGCCTAAGTTAATTAATAATACATATTATACGCATAATTAATTAAAATAATAAAAATAATTTAATTATTTTTTAAGATTATAAAAATTTATAGGTTTTTATAATTTATATACTTCTTATAAATTGCCATCCTAATTCTTCACATATTTTTTTCCATACTTGTTCTTGTTGATGCAATTTTTCCCTAGATTTTAATAATGGAAAATATTGTAGAAATTCATCTTCTCCTAATAATTCTAGAAATTTATGTAAAACATATGAATAACTTAAAAAATTCTTACGATTACTAGGACTATGTTTTAAAAATGGTACTTGTATCTCTTTAAACATATTTCTTAATTTTTCTTCTAAATCAGGAGTTAATTGAGGATTTGTCTTCCCTGTTATTCTATTTAATATATATGGAATATGTTCATAATATTTATTAACTTTTATTTTTTTTAGAATTGTCTTTATTTTGTCATAGTTTAAAGTTGCCATATTTTCTATTTTTTCTTTTTTGAGTTCTAAATAAATTTTATCATAGACCTCTTCTGGTATTTCAGTACATTCTCTACCTTGTACTTGGTTTATCCACTCATTGAAATGATTTATTCTATTATAACTGAAATAACTAATTTCCTTAGGAGGATCTTTATAACTAGGTCTTTCATTATCAGTTTGTATAAACTCAATAGTATTACATTCTGTACAATATAAAATTCCATCATTTAATAATTCATTAATATTAGTAGAATTACAAAAATTACATTTATCTTCTAATTTTTCAAGATGATTATTTATATAGTTCTTATCAGTTGTAGATAAATAACTTTCTAATAATTCTGATCTATCTTGATTATCATCATTTGAACATTTTTTAGGAGTTTCTTCATCTATTTTATTAGGATTAAAGAAATCTATGATTTTTTTAACATTAGGATTATTATTAGGTTCATTATTATTTTCTATAGAATCATAATAATTAAATAAAATATCGGATGTTTGTGTTAGATAATCTATTTCTTCTTTTTTATTAGTAAGTTCATTAATCTTTTGTATTATACTTTTTTCTTTCATTTTATATTCATGTAGTTTATTACGTATTTCTGATGTATCAATATTATCATCACTACTACTATCACTATAATTATCAGTATTATGCAATTGTAATTTTTTTATATTCTTACGAATAGTTTTTAATTCTTTCTGTAATTTATTTAAACCATTATAATTCTTATTAAAATCTTCTAATTTCTTCTCATGACATACATCTAATGTATGCATAGTTTTTTCGTAATTACATCTTCTTTTATTTTTTTTAGTTTTGTTCATTACATTTTATACAATTTAATTACTTTAATTTCTTTAAATTATTTTATGTTTAATTTTAGAAAAATTATTTTCTTTCTATATATTATAAAAAAATATGGGAGGAGGATTAATGCAACTCGTTGC
>CEWG01022403.1_pt1 | contig 10712 bp, 7 predicted proteins | sample 361411 | NCBI WGS metagenome assembly CEWG01 (sample SAMEA2622173, study PRJEB7988) | marine metagenome | biome: marine biome (ENVO:00000447); feature: surface water layer (ENVO:00002042); material: "saline water (ENVO:00002010), including plankton (ENVO:xxxxxxxx)" | depth 5 m | reverse complement strand
ATTAAATCTGAAAAATAGGCAAGCTTTTTAGAAATAATAAGTGACCAAACTGCATATGCACTCATAAACTGTGTTCCATTTAATAAAGCTAAACCCTCTTTGGGTTGAAGTGAAATTATATCCCAATTTTTATCTTTTATTATCTTGGATGATTTAATTTTTATATGTTTATTTTGACCATCACTGTTCTTTCTAAGTACTCTTACATCACCATAACCAATCAAAGGCAAAGACATATGTGCAAGTGGTGCTAAATCACCGGAAGCTCCTAAACTACCTTGCTGGTAAACAACTGGAAAAATATTATCATTAAACATTTCTATTAAACGCTCAATAGTAACTAATTGGACTCCAGAAAATCCAAAAGAAAGTGACTGTATCTTAAGTAACATCATTATTTTAACAACATCAGTTGGAACTTCATCTCCAGTTCCACATGCATGTGATAACACTAAGTTTTCTTGTAATTTACTTAAATCAGCGGAACTTATTTTTTTATTGTATAGTGAACCAAAGCCTGTATTAATACCATAAATTAAGTTGTCATTTGAATTTATAGATTTATTAAGAAATTTTCTACAACTAATAATTTTGTCCTTTAATGAATTATCTAGACAAATATTTTTATCCTCATTAATTATCTCTACGATACTAGATAAATCAAGTGGTGATACTCCTAATTTGTAAGAATTTGACATTATATTATTTTATTCATAAGTTCATCAAAAGTATATTTTTCTTGATTTCCTGTTTGCATATCTTTAACAGTTAATAATCCAGAAAGTATTTCATCTTCTCCAACTAAAGCAACATATTTAATACCTTTCTTATCTGCGTAATTAAATTGTTTTTTCATTTTATCTGAACTAGGATAAAAATCAACTTTGACTCCACTATCTCTAAGTTGTTTAATAATTGGTAAACAATAAAGAGATTCTTTCTCTCCAAAATTAACAAACATTAATTTAGTTGGATTTGTAATATTTTTTGGAAATAAGTTTAATTCTTCCATTACTAAATAGATTCTATCAACACCAAAAGAAATTCCAACTCCAGAAACATCATTAAGACCAAAAATTGATGTTAAATCATCATATCTACCACCACCTCCAATAGAACCAATACTTACATCACTACTTTTTACTTCTAAAATACATCCGGTATAGTAATTTAATCCTCTAGCTAATGATATATCAAATTTTAATACTGAAGTCTTTAACTTAACATTATTTACTGCATTGTATACATATGACAGTTCCTTGATACCTTTCATACCAACATTAGAACTTTGCATTAACTTCGATAAATCATCTAAATTATTGACATTTAGAAATTCATTTAATTTTGATATAGAATCTTTAGCAAATCTCTTTTCCTTCAAGAGATTATAAAGGTTCTCTTGACCAATTGTATCAATCTTATCCAACAATATAACGATTTCATCAAATCTGTCCGAAGCATTCATTATTTCAATAATACCACTTAAGATTTTTCTATTATTGATACAAATTTTAACATCTGATAAGTTTAACTTTGTAAAAATATCATCATAAAGTTGTATAAGTTCAACCTCACAAAGCAAAGACTTAGTTCCTATAATATCAGCATCACATTGAAAAAATTCTCTGTATCTACCTTTTTGTGGTTTATCTGCTCTCCATACATTTTGCATCTGATATCTTTTAAAAGGAAAAATGATATCATTTCTATTTTGCGCAACAAATCTTGCAAATGGAACTGTTAAATCATATCTAAGTGCTTTTTCTGAAATCTGTTTGGTTAAGGATTTAGAATCAATTTGATCAGAAAATGTAGCTTTCGATAAATAATCTCCTGAATTAAGAATTTTAAAAATTAATCTATCACCCTCATCTCCATATTTTCCACTTAAAGTTGAAATACTCTCCATAGCAGGTGTTTCAATTTGAGAATACCCAAAACATTCAAAAGAACTTTTGATTGTTTCAAAAATAAAATTTCTTTTACACATGACATCGCTATTAAAATCACGTGTACCTTTAGGAATATTTGGTTTCTTTTTATTCATAATTATTTGCAAATATGGTAAATATAATATACAAATTTCATTAGTTTTGAATCAAATTAAAACAAGATAAATCTTAACTAATTTAAATTTAATGAAAAAGTATTTATCTCTAATAAAGTTTAGTCACACAATTTTTGCCATGCCATTCGCATTGATTGGTTATTTTTTAGCTGTTAAAGATTATGGTTTTAGCACAGATTTACTAATAAAAGTAATTTTATGTATGATTTTTGCGCGATCATCTGCAATGGCATTTAACAGATATATTGACAGAGATATTGATAAAAAAAATGAAAGAACAGCAAAAATTCGAGAAATACCAAATGGAACTATTGATGCAAAAAATGCTCTAGTTTTTTGTGTAGCTAATATTTTGTTATTTTTTATTACATGTTATTATATAAATCCACTATGCTTCAAGCTGTCACCTATTGCAATAATTATTATTTTAGGCTATAGTCTAACTAAAAGATTTACTGTACTATGCCATTTTATTTTAGGAATAGGACTATCCTTGGCTCCTATTGGAGGTTTTTTAGCAATTTCACAAGAATTTAAAATTATTCCATTGTTAATTTCACTGAGTGTTCTATTATGGGTTACTGGCTTTGATATAATATATTCTCTACAAGATGAAGAATTTGACAAGAAAGAAAAGCTAAATTCAATACCAGTTATGTTTGGTAAAATAAATGCCCTACGTATTTCTAAAATATTACATTTTTTTTGTGCTACAATTTTTATATTAGTTGGCTTATTAGGTAAGTTTGGAATTTTATACTGGATTGGTCTTACTCTTTTTACCGCTCTTCTAATTTATCAACATTCAATTATAAAACATGATAATTTAAAAAATATAAATTTAGCATTCTTTACCACTAATGGTATTGCATCAATAATATTTGGATGTTTTTTTATTTTTGAAATATTGTAAATAAATTGTTTTCTTCAAATAATTAAGAAAATATTTTTCCTGGATTCAAAATTAAATTTGGATCAAATATTTTTTTTATTTGTTTTTGAATTCTTTTACTTTCTGCTGAAATTACTATATCAATATATTTTTTTTGAACTAAACCAATACCGTGTTCACCACTTATTGTTCCACCTAATTTTTTTGTCAACAAAAAAATTTCACTAATAGCATTATCTAACTCATTATTCCATTTATGATCACTCATAGATCCTTTAATAATATTAATATGTAAATTTCCATCACCTGCATGTCCATAGCAAACTGATTTAAAACCATATTTAGTTCCTATACTTTTTACACCACTTATTAATTTAGGCAATTCTGCTCTTGGTACTACAGTATCCTCTTCTTTATACACAGAATTTGATTTTACGGCCTCCCCTATTTTTCTTCTTAGCATCCATAACTGATCCTTTTGTCTTTGACTATCTGCTAGAAGAATATTACCACATTCAAAATCTGCCATAATTTTAGATATTTTATCGCAATTTTTATATAAAACTTCTAAATCATTTCCATCAAATTCTATCAACAAGTGTGCTTTAATATCATCATCAATCATTATGTTAATATCAGTATATTTGATAGTCCAATCAATAGCATCTCTTTCCATAAATTCTAATGCAGATGGATTTAATCCACTAGAAAAAACTTTAGATACAGACTTACAAGCTTCTTCAATACAATAAAATGGAACAAGCATTGTAATATCTTTTGTTGGTTTTGGTATTAATTTAAAAATAATCTTTGTAATAATAGCTAAAGTTCCTTCACTTCCAATCAAAAGTTGAGTTAAATTATAACCAGTAGAATTTTTTAAAACATTTGCTCCTGTCATTAAAACTTCACCGTTTGGCAAAACAATTTCTAAATTTAAAACATAATCTTTAGTTACTCCATACTTAAGAGCTTTAGGACCACCAGCATTTTCAGCTAAATTACCACCTAGTTGACAACTTCCTTTACTTGCTGGATCTGGAGGGTAAAACAAACCTTTTTCTTCAACAGCATTTCTAAAATTTTGATTAATTACGCCTGGCTCAACTGTAGCTTGTAAGTTCTTAGTATCTATATCTAATATTTTATTAAATCTACTCATATTCAAAGCTACGCCGCCGTGCAAAGGAATACATCCTCCACTTAAACCTGTTTTTCCTCCGCTAACTGTAACAGGAATCAATCTATCATTGCAATATCTTAATATTGCACTAACTTCATTTGTATTACTTGGTTTAATGACAACTTCTGGTAGAAATGAAATATCTTCGGTTTCATCATGACTATATTCAATTAGGTGTTTATTGTTAGTTAACACAAAATCTAAACCAACTATAGACTTAAAAAACGAAATATCTGTATTGTTAATTTTATTGTATTCCACTTCTACAAATTTAACTAAATTAGCAACTAAACTAATTAATGAAAATGAAAAACTTAATATTAATATTAATATTCTTAATTCCAAACATAGCAATTAGTCAAAAAGACAATTTTGTTGATGATTCAAAAAAGTTAAATATTAATCTTGAAGAAATCTGGAAAGAATATAAATTTTCTCCAAAAAGTTTGTCAAGTTTTAAATCTATGAAAAATGGAGAACATTATTCACTTTTAGAAAAAAAAACAGATAAACAAGAAATTAACAAATACAGATTCTCAAATGGTCAAAAAATCAGAACAATTTGGAGTGATTTAGATTTTAAAATTTCAAAAATTAATAACTATAATTTTAGTGAAAATGAAAATTTTATTTTGTTAAAAACTCAGAGGGAAAAAATTTATAGACGTTCTAACAAATATATTTGCTATTTATACAATATAAATACAGATAAATTATCGTTAATTGATGAAAAAAAAATAATGCATGCGCAAATATCTCCTGATGAAAAAAACATTGCATATGTTTTTGATAACAATTTATTTATTTATAACATAAATAATAAAATCAGTAAGCAAATCACATTTGATGGAGGTAGAAATAAAATAATAAATGGAGCATCAGATTGGGTTTATGAAGAAGAATTTAAACTTGTAAGAGGATTTCAATGGTCCAATGATGGTAAAAATTTAGCTTACTATAAATTTGATGAAACACATGTTAAAGAATTTTCTATGGATATTTATGATAATAAATTGTACCCATCACAACAAAAATTTAAATATCCTAAAGCTGGAGAGAAAAATTCTATTGTCAAAATATATTATTATAATCTTGACACTCAAGTGCACAATTTTATTTACACAGAAAAAGACTATGAATATATACCCAGAATAAAATGGACCAATAGTCCAAATTTGTTAGTTCTTTATGGAATGAATAGAAAACAAAATGAATTAGATTTTATTTTGGCAAATGTTAATAATAATACTAATCGTATTTTATTTACTGAAAAAGATAAGTACTATATAGATATACACGATAATTTAACTTTTTTACCAAATAATAATTTTATTTGGACATCTGAAAAAAGTGGATTTAATCATATTTACATCAAAGATTTTGAAGGCGATGAAATTCAAGTTACAAAAGGAAATTGGGAAGTAACTGAATTTCATGGTGTTAATTCTGATAAAATGAAAATTTTTTATACCTCAACTGAAGATGGTTCAATTAATAGATCTCTCTATGTCCAAGATTTAAATTCAAATATTAAAGTAAAATTATCCTCAAGAATAGGATTCAATGAATCAGTCTTTAGTGAAGGAATGAAATATTATTTAAATTCATATTCAGATGCAAATACCGCTCCCATTTATACCTTAAACAAAGATGATGGAACTGAACTAATGACGCTTGAAGATAATAGTGAGTTTAATTCAAAAATTAAAAATTATAATCTATCAAAAAAAGAGTTTTTCACTATCAAAACTGAAAAAGCAGAAATGAATGCATGGATGATAAAACCTCCAGATTTTGATGCAACAAAAAAATACCCGTTGTTTATGTATGTATATGGTGGACCTGGATCCCAAGAGGTTACAAATAGTTTCGGCTGGGCAGAATATTTTTGGCATCAAATGATAGCACAAAAAGGTTATGTTGTAGCTTGTGTAGATAATAGAGGTACAGGTGGAAAAGGAAGTGAATTTAAAAAAATGACATATAAACAGTTAGGAAAATTTGAAACAATTGACCAAATTGATGCCGCAAATTATTTTGGTGAGTTAAAATATATTGATGAAAAAAGAATCGGAATTCAAGGATGGAGTTATGGTGGTTATATGTCTTCTCTATGTATCACTAAAGGAGCAGATATTTTTAGTCTAGCGATTGCTGTTGCTCCAGTAACTAATTGGAGATACTATGATAATATATATACAGAAAGGTATATGCAAACTCCGGAAGAAAATCCAGGGGGATATGATAGTAATTCACCAATAAACCATGTTGATAAGTTAGAGGGTAAATATTTGATAATTCACGGTGGAGCAGATGACAATGTTCATATTCAAAATACAATGGAAATGATTAAACAACTTGTAAAATCTAATAAACAATTTGATCAATTTATTTACCCCGACAAAAATCATAGTATCTATGGAGAAAATGCAAGATATCACCTTTACAAAAAAATGACAGATTATATTTTGAATAATTTATAATTGTTTTACTATTTTAGTAGAATTATAATTCAAGATTTTATTAATGGATAAAAATATTGCAACAGAGAGAGAAATTTATGGACATCCAGTAGGGCTATTCTTACTTTTCTTTACAGAAATGTGGGAAAGGTTTTCGTATTATGGAATGAAAGCTCTATTAGTTTTATATCTTACAGCTGAAGTTATTGGAAAAAATCCTGGTTTAGGTTGGACAAATTCTGAAGCTAGTGAATTGTATGGATGGTATACAATGCTAGTTTATATAACACCAATAATTGGAGGATTATTAGCAGATAAGTACTTTGGATTTAGAAAAGCTATTTTAGCTGGAGCAATATTAATGACACTTGGTCACCTTTCATTAGCATTTGAAGCAATGCCAACTTTTTATCTAGGATTAATTTTATTAATTTTAGGAAACGGAGCATTTAAACCAAATATATCATCTCTAGTTGGCCAATTATATTCAGAAAAAAATTTAGCAAAAAAAGATGCTGGTTATACAATTTTTTATCAAGGAATAAATGTTGGTGCATTTTTAGGAACATTATTGTGTGGTTACTTTGGAGAAACATATGGGTGGCACTTTGGATTTGGTCTTGCTGGAATTTTTATGTTAATTGGTTACATGCAGTTTAAATTATCTCAAGATATGTTCGGAGCATTAGGAAAGGCACCTGAAAAGGCAAAAAAAGATGAAAAAGAAAAAGAACCAATAACAAAAACTGAAAAAGATAAATTAATTGTTGTTGGAGTACTTGCATTTTTTTCAATCTTTTTCTGGGCAGCTTTTGAACAAGCAGGTGCAAGTATGAACATTTTTGCTAGAGATTTTACTGACAGATCCCTATCAGATTCTGGAGTTTTAATATTTAAAATAATTACCATAATTATATCTGCATTACCTCTTTTAATTCTAACAGCGATGACTATAGCAATGTATAAATCTATTGGTAAATTATATTCAATATCAATTAACTTTATGTTCCTTACTGTATTAATACTTTGGGTTATGATTGGATACATGATTTACGATCAAATAACATCAAAAAATATTGAGGTTCCAGCAACATGGTTTTTAACTTTAAATGCTTTATTTATTTTCACTCTTGCTCCATTATTTTCAAAAATATGGGTTGGACTATCTAAAACAAAATTAAATCCTAATGGACCACAAAAATTTGCATTAGGATTAATTTTATTAGGTTTAGGATTTATTCCTCTTGTAATTGGATCATCATATATCGACGTTGATCCCTCATACAAAGCTAGTATGATATTTTTGACTCTAGCCTACTTGATACATACTCTTGGAGAATTATGCCTTTCACCAGTAGGATTATCATATGTTAACAAACTATCACCAAAAAGATATCTTGGTATTATCTTTGGAATATGGTTTTTTGCATCTGCAATTGGAAATAAACTTGCTGGAAAACTTTCAGGATACATGGAACAAATTCAAAATAACTCGTCACTTGCAGATTTTTTTAATCTACTTGTATATATACCTTTAATTGCAGGAATAATATTATTTTTAATAAGTTTTCCTCTTAAAAAACTAATGCACGAAGTACACTAATTAATAATATAAAAACAATAAAATGAAAAAAATATTTAGTATAATAATTTTATCAGTAATTACATCAACAGCTTTCACACAAGAGAAAGCAATTAAATGGCATACAGATATGAATGAAGCAATTAACAAATCTTTACAAACTGAAAAACCCCTATTTCTTTTCTTTACTGGAAGTGATTGGTGTGGATGGTGTATTAAACTGCAAAAAGCTGTATTCAAAAAGCCTGAATTTAAAAAATGGGCTAAAGAAAATGTCGTATTAGTTGAACTTGATTTTCCAAAAAGAACAAAAATAGACCCAAAGATTCTAAAACAAAATCGAGAACTTGCAAGATTATTTGCTGTTAGAGGATACCCAACAATCTGGATGGCAGTTCCTGAGCCAAATAATGATAAAGTCAACTTTAATAAATTAGGTTCACTTGGAGCTTCTCCTCTTGAAGTTAATTCATGGATTGCTGGAGCTAAGAATGTTTTAAAAAATAAAAAATAATATTGCTTTTAGATTATGAAAAATATTTTAATCCTTCCATTTGTTTTATCTTTTATTTTTTGCCTTGGACAAGGAGTTGATCGCACAGAAATTGATTGGATTGAATTACACGAAGCCGAGAAATACTCCCAAAAATATAATAAAGATATGCTTATTTTCTTTTATAGACCAGGATGTGATTTCTGCCAAAGAATGAAAAAAGAAACTTTAAACGATCCAAAAATTGTAAAGTTGATTAATGAAAATTTTCTGCCAGTGATGATTAATGGGAAAAGTAAAGAAACTATATATTATAAAGGAAAGCAATATGTCAATGACGCATCTATTGAAGAAGATCCTAAAAGCACTTGGAGACATAATTTATATGCAAAACTTGTTGATCCTTGGAAAGAGCAGTATTATTGGCCAAATACAGTAATAATTAGTTCTGAAAATGAAAAAAAGTTACAATTAAACGGATTTCAACCAAAATCTCAGTTTCTAAGAAGTATTTCTAGAATCATATCAAAATAAAAAACCTACTTTAAAGCAGGTTTTTTTGGGTGGATGATGGGATTCGAACCCACGACCCCCGGAACCACAATCCAGTGCTCTAACCAGCTGAGCTACAACCACCATTTTAGGGTGCAAATATATAATATTATGTAATATTCATTCTAAAATAAAAATATAATTTTGTTACACAATTACATGTATGAAAAATATAATTTTAAAAGTTAATGGAATGTCCTGTACAAATTGTGCAAAAGGAATTCAAAAAAATCTTGAAAATAATAATGTAAAAGAAGTAAATGTAAATTTTTCTTCTTCCGAGGTTAGTTTTATTGCCATAAATGATAATGATATTAATAAAACTAAACAGCTAATTAAAAAAATGGGTTACACAATTTATGATGAAAAAATTAAACAAAAAATATCGAAACTTGAAAAATATTTTTTCACTTCATTATTTTTTACTATTCCACTTTTTTCACATATGTTCTTATCAAAAGAAAACATATTACATAATCCTTTAGTTCAATTTATTTTGTGCTTACCGGTATTTATAATTGGTATCAAATTTTTTGGTAAGAGTGCATGGAATTCAATAAAAATGAAATTTCCTAATATGGATGTTTTAATTTTTATAGGATCAACATCTGCTTTTTTATACAGTTTAATAGGATGGATTATTTTCAATAACACAGAACAAGTTTATAATTATATGTTTTTTGAAACTTGTGCTACAATAATAACCTTGGTACTATTGGGAAATTTACTAGAGCATAATTCCATTAAAAAAACTACTTCATCCATAACTGATTTATCCAAGATGCAACATACAATTGCTAAAAGAGAAATTAATGGATTAGTCGAAGAAATAAAAATTGATGAAACAAAAGTTAATGATATTCTGATTGTTAACGCAGGTGATATCGTTCCAATAGATGGTAAAATAATTGAAGGTAGTTGTAGCGTTGATGAGTCAATGTTAACTGGTGAAAGCTTACCAATCTCCAAGTTTAATAATGATAATGTTATTGGTGGAACAATCGTAACAAATGGTAATATAAAAATTAAAGTTACCAATAAAAAAGAGGATACGGTTCTTTCTAAAATTATTCTACTTATTAAAGATGCGCAAAAGTCAAAACCTAAGATTCAAAGAACTGGAGATAAAATAAGTGCAATTTTTGTTCCAGTTGTAATCACTATAAGTATCCTTACTATAATTACAGGATATTATTTTTTTAACTTAACTTTTCAAGAAGCACTTTTAAGATCAATTGCAGTTCTTGTCATTTCATGCCCTTGTGCAATGGGTTTAGCAACACCAACAGCAGTCATGGTTGGAGTTGGTATTGCTGCAAAAAAAGGAATATTAATTAAAGGTGGTGACACATTAGAAAAACTTGCAGATATAAAAACAATTGCTTTTGATAAAACAGGCACATTAACTAGTGGTGATTTTGAAATTGAAAAGTTGTTCATAAATGGAAATGAAAATGAATCAGAAATTAAAAATATAATT
>CEWG01227716.1_pt1 | contig 10718 bp, 5 predicted proteins | sample 361411 | NCBI WGS metagenome assembly CEWG01 (sample SAMEA2622173, study PRJEB7988) | marine metagenome | biome: marine biome (ENVO:00000447); feature: surface water layer (ENVO:00002042); material: "saline water (ENVO:00002010), including plankton (ENVO:xxxxxxxx)" | depth 5 m | reverse complement strand
ATAATCAATTGTTCCATGTATGTTGGCATGAACGGGTCATCTCCTGAGCAGGAGCCTTCTTTTTGCATGTAAGGACCGTAATAAGCAGCAACATTAAGTTCGATTGGGTTAACTACTGCGTCAGTAATTTTATCCAAGCCAACTTCCTCAACCAGATAGTGTAAAAGATGCCATGACGACGCATCTCCGGAATATTCAAAGCCGGTAGAACGAGCAATTAGGTTATTCAGTTGGGCGGTATATACAGGATCGGATTTCAAATCTTCAATGGTGTCACACATAATGCTATGACTAGTTGCACAAGTTGTCATCACATCCAGTCCCTTCTGCTCTGCAAGAGCGAGATTACGAGCCACTAAGGCATGCTGTAACTTAGGAGATGCTTGACTGATGATATTCCCACCATCGCTACTTGCTTTAGGGATTTCAATTAATTCAATGCCTAGTGATTTACAAAGTGGTTGAATGCAATCTTCTACCTCTGCGGATGCTGCTCTGGCTACATTACCGGGGTAATATGCAATTTTAGCCACTTTAACACCTCAGAATCTTTGGTCTATTTCATTGAATAATCCTACAACTTGGTGGTGGTCTTTCACCTTTTTATTAAACATATTTGGGATTTTACCGATTCCTGCGGGTGGTAAAAGTAGCGCCTGTAGGCTTCTAAATGGAGGTGTACCATTTCTAGTGAAACCTAGAACCATTCGTGCTGAAACACCGTCGAAAACGTTGCTAATCAGTCCAATCGGACCTAGAACTTGACGATATAGAGTTGTTTCATTCAAGTTTCCAGTCCATTTGACACTTCTTCCATACCACTTTACTAGTCGTCCATGAGGTCCGCTGTAATTGGTTTGGTTTAGGATGTATGAGCGGACGCTATTCAGTCCTTTAGCTACAGTCTTACCTTCAGTTCCATACCTAGAAATTGATGCTAAATCTGCCTCTCCCCAAACACCGGTAGTACTGTTCAGTGAGGATATTAGAGAATCTTTGTATTTCTTTCCAGAACGTGGGTCAATTACTCTATTCCATCTTTGTAGATGAATACCTGGACCTTCATATTTAGAATCATAAGTTGCAGTATCGGACATCGAATGAACAAGATACAAGGAACCGACATCGTTGACTGAATGTAGAGTCATCGCTTCATCTGAAGTCATAGTACCTATTGCTGAACCGTTAATCAGATATTCACCGTCTCTAGGTTCAGAAGACATCCACGGCTTTACTTTAGATCGATTCTCTTCGAATTTTGAGAAATCAACCACTAAATCCCTAATAATCGGATATCCGGAAAGTGGTTCGATTTTCAATCGCCCAGTGCTACTGACCAGTTGAGAAACCGATGCTACGTCTGCTAGGATTAGACGATTATTGACTCTCAGGCCGGAGGTTGGACTACCTGTTCCATTTCCTGCTCTGAAAGCAAAACTACCATCAATATCATTCTTAACTGCAAATAGTAAATCTTGAATTGAAGCATTTGACGGCACCGAACACTCAACTACATCCCATCCAGATTCGGAAGTTGCTGGGCAATAACGGAATAGTTCCAAAGTTACCTCTAATTCAGTCTTGTCAATTAGTCCCGGTGCGAAATCACCAGAAGCAACCTCTTCGTCACCACTGGTACCATAGGCAATCATCTCATCAAGTAGTTCTATTTGCAGAGTTCCGGATGAATCGACGCAAGCGATTCTCGGTAATGCTTCAGCGACCCATGTAGACCAAGGCGAATCAAAATCTACATCACATAATTGGATTGAATGAACCCTGCTACCACCTAGTGATTCGAATTTGGAATCCCAATCAAGGCCTGCTTTACAGAACTCATCGTATGCTGTATCTCCAATTGCACAGACGCTGAAACTCACACCACTCAACGAAGGTGACTGAGAATTTACCGATTGCCAAAGTGATTCTGCATTATCAGGCATTTCACCTTCGCCCCAGGTTGAGGTTATAATCAGGGTTCTCTTGTGGTTAGATAGAGTGGATGAATCAAAGCCATCCATGTCGTAAACCGTTGGAACCAAGCCATAATTTTGAGCCATTTTAGCAGTTTTTTCTGCGAGTCCTGCTGCGTTTCCAGTTTGAGAACCGAAGAGAATAGCCAACGAACGATCTCCACCCATCAGTGCGGAAAGGGCTTCGCTACCAGAGCCTGAGATTGAAACTGGCTCTGCCGTAGAGGATGTCTCTAAAGCAGAGGCTGCTTCAGCATCCACTTCAATAGTGCCTGTGTCTAAATCTGACATTGCTTGCAATGCGGAATTAGCCCACTTCTGCCATTCTGGTTCATAATCTACATCGCATAGCTGGATATCATGAACCCTAGTTGCTCCTAATTGTTGGAACTTAGCATCCCAATCCAAGCCCGCCTTACAAAATTCATCATACGATGTGTCTCCAATTGCGCAAATACTGAAATTAACTCCGGCCAAACTAGGGTTTGCTTCAACTGTTGCGCCCCAGATAGTTTCGGCATTATCGGGCATTTCTCCTTCTCCCCAAGTCGAGGTTATTATGAAAACTCGTTTTGAATTAGCGAAATGCTCGGGCTTTGTGTCACCCAAATCTACTACATTGGCTTGCAGATTAAACTTTTTAGCAAGTTTTGCCGTTTTACCAGCAAGTTCTTCGGCATTACCGGTTTGTGAACCAAAATAAATCGTCAATTGCCTGTCAGCGACCTCTGGCATGCTGCTCACCCATTGTTGCCAAATCGCCGTAGTCTTTGAAGGTTGCTTGTTTTACCCTAACTGGGAGACTCTCAAGAGGCCTATTTTTTCAGAGGGAAATCACATTTGGAAATCGCCCATACCACCCATTTCGTCACCCATGGAGACGCCCTTAGATGAAATAACATCGTCGATTCTTAAAATCATAATTGCAGTTTCTGTGGCAGATTGAATTGCCTGTTCAACAACACGCATAGGTTCTACCACATTGGCTTCTTTCATATCGACAACACCGCCTTCGTAAACATTGATTCCAGCATGGCTTTGTCCATCAGCGTGTGCTTTTCTTAATTCGATTAGAGTAGTTACCGGATCTAAACCTGCATTTTCTGCTAAAGTTCTAGGAACTATTTCTAATGCGGACGCGAATGCTTCAATTGCCATCTGCTCTCGACCGCCTACGGTTTCCGCATAAGTTCTCAAATCACGAGATAACGCTGCGAGAACGCTCCCCCCACCGGTTAGAACTGCACCATCTTCCCACGCAACTGATACAACGCCAACAGCGTCATCGAATGCTCTTCTAATCTCATCGACCACGTGTTCGGTTCCACCGCGTAAGAGAACCGATACAGATTTTGCTTCAGGGCACCCCGTGATGAATGTCATTTCAGATTCTCCAATCTTCTTTTCCTCGACCCTCTCAGCATGACCAAGGTCTGCCTTGGATAAATCGTCTAGGTTGGTTACAATATTGCCACTAGTTGCTTTAGAGAGTGCTTCCATGTCTGATTTTTTGGCTCTCCTTATCGCAAAGATGCCTGATTTAGCCATATAGTGCTGCGCTAGTTCATCAATTCCTTTTTGACAAATTAAGACATTTGCACCAGAATTTTGAATTTTTTCAACTAGGCCTTTGATGTAATTTTCTTCTTCTTCAAGAAACATTGAAAGTTGATTGGGGTCAGTGATTTGAATCTTAGCGTCTACTTCAGTTTTCTTAACTTCTATTGCTGAATTAACTAGCGCGATTTTTGCATCCTTAATTGAACGAGGCATACCTGCATGAACTCTCTCTTTGTCTAGAATTATACCGTCGATTAAAGAAGAATCTTTTATTGAACCACCCTGCCTCTTTTCAACTTTAATATCAGATAAGTCAACTAATCTTTGAGAACCATCTACGACACCGACTGCATTCACGGAGCGGACACAAATGTCTGCCATGAATGATTTAACTGCTCCAGCAGATTTACCAGTAAGAGCAGTTTTTGCAACTTCCATCAGCACAGAATCATCATTCTTGGTTTCAATTCCGTGACTATCTAATAGTCCTACGGCTTTTTCCGCCGCTAATCTAAATCCTTCACAAATTACTGTTGGATGAACGTTCTGTTCGATTAAATCTTCACTTCTCTTCAATAATTCCCCGGAGAGAACCACTGCAGTAGTAGTGCCGTCAAAGCAATGTTGTTCTTGAGTTTTAGCAACTTCAATAATCATTTTTGCCGCTGGATGTTCGATATCCATTTCCTTGAGAATTGTTGCTCCATCATTGGTAATGACTACATCTCCCATAGAGTCAACCAACATTTTGTCCATGCCTTTGGGTCCGAGTGTAGATCTGACTGCATCTGCAACTGCCTTAGCCGCTGCAATATTATTTGATTGAGCTGTTCGACCTCTGGTCCTCTGCGTGCCATCTTTCAGAATAAAAATTGGTGCTTGTCCATTACCATACATAATAATGCCCCTAATACATTGCGAGGGAAAGGTAGCCTTGAACCCTACGCTTAAACTAACTTACAATAAACTGAGATTATTGCCTACCATATTGCTCTAACCATTGATGACCATATGCATTCCATTGGTCCATTGACCATCCTTGGGGCAGACCTGATTCAGGTAGCGGGGGGCCGGATTGAGCTACTGGTTGAATTGGTTCGGGAGTCGTGACCGGAGTTGGTGCTGGAGGCATCGAAGATGGCACGGCCGAAGGAATCGTCGGAGCAGATTTTACCGCACCGTAGGTCGCTGAAAGGCTGTCTTGATAACCATCATCACCCCATCCGCCGTATTCATCTTCCTCTTCACCAGTATTCTTCAAAATTCTAACCAATGCGACAATTCCAACAATCATTACAGCGATGAAACCAGCCCATGTCAATGCACCTGTAACATCAAACGAAGATTCGGCCGAATCATCAGATTCTGTAGCAATTTTTCTCAATTGAATCTGAATTGTAGATTGTGCTGCATCACTCACAGTCTCGGAACGAGCCCAAAGTGTTATTTCAGTCATGAACGTCTCATTTTGAAGGTTTAATAGTGTAGTTTCAGTTACTTCAAACTTGATAACCACCTCTCTAACCTCTTCCACCCCCAAGACAAATTGTAAGTCAGAATTGGTTATTCTCGATTTAATCCAATTCTTGGAATCACCTTCGTCAATATCCATAACGATTGATTGCGCAGTTGAATACTGATTTCGAACCTGCACAATAATCTCAACTTCACTTTCCCAAGAATCGATAACTACTTGTGGTGAAGGAAGTATCTTAACCCACTCGTTTTGGCTACCGACTAAGTATGATGAGCCGCCGGTAGCTGTTACTGTTGAATCAAAATTACTTACTGCAATAACATCTAGTTCCAGATTACCACTGGTTCCAGTTTCAAAAGAAAAGAGAACTGAAACATTGTAACTGGCGCCACTCGGGATGATAGGAGTTTGGTCTTGACCTACGAGATTAGTAAATTGTGCGTTCATTCCATTTGGGATATTCATCGACATACTGAAAGAATCATCCAAGTTTCCATTGTTATTGACTTCAAAAGTCATTGTTTGGGAAATGTCACCAGGTATGTAAGACTGTTCTGATTCTCGAGTTTCGACTGCCACCGCTGCGGTGTCGAGAATATCTACTTCAATTGTGTAAGTTATTTTGACACTCGGGTCATCAACATTTGTCGCAATAACTCTAACATCATAAAATCCAGGTTCAATACCAACAGTCATAGGTAAATGCAGGAAGAAATTGTACGTCTCGCCCCATTCAGCCATCAAAGGAGTTGATTGCTCGGATTCATCTACATAAGCACCTAGCAGGAAAATAGAGTTAACGACGCTTATCTCATATGATTCTTGGCTATTTCCGTTATTTGTCAAAGACATCAAAATTAACTTCGAGTTACCGTTAGCATAACCTTCAATGAATTGCCTGCCATCCTGATTTGAAAAAATAGCTGTGTCTGCCGATAATGCAAAATCTTTCAGAATAGGAACTTCGATATTTCTTGACATGGTAGTTACCCCAACAATCTCGCCGCTGGTTCTAGTTGCTCTAATCAAGGAAGATACCAATTCAGGTACTGCCTGCGAATCAGCAGTAACATTGAGAGTTAGGTCTACATGCTGCCCTTTCGGTAGGAATTTAGATGTGATAATCGAATCTGTTTCATCATAGATAATACCTGACCATCCATCGCGAGAAAAAGATGTTGTCAATAGGAATGTTGCATCAAGGTTTCCAGTGTTAGTAAATTTAAACGGAATAATTCCAGATTCGCCAGGATTCAAAGTAAGTGCATTGAGACTTGTAGTGGATGTCAAAGAAACGCTGTATTGAGATTGGATTGAAATTGTTGTCGATACTCTAGCTTTCTCGCCGCTGTTCTGACTGCTTGCATCAGTAAACCAAAGATCCCAACTTTGCTGTTGGACATCGGTACCAGGTGGTATGGATAGATTTGCCCAGACTTCAGTGGTTGCACCTGGTCCTATAGGTGGTATGACAACATTGAAATCATTGTCATTAGGATTGTCAGTGTCTAGTCTCAATTGTGGATTCATCGGATCCATCCAACTTTGATTACTTACGCTCGTTTCAGCTTTAAATTGGACATTCTTGTAACCGTTATTAGTCACCATACACTTCCATGATAGAAGTCCTCCGGGATATCCGTCAAAGCCATTTGATGGTTCATCACAAACAGCCGAAAGGGTGTAGTTGTCAACTTTTGATACACCGAACTGCACAAAGTCGTCAAAATGCATACCCTGAGTTGCTCCAGAACTATCCGATTTGAAAACTATCCCGAATGTCCATGAGTTTCCTCCCAAAAACAAATCGGGATTAGCCAAAGTTGGAATTTGTGACCAGACATCTTGTGGGTCCCATGAAAAATTCTTCCACTGATTTGGTGCAGGGCTCGGGTTACCGTTGGCTAAGTCCCAGTGTACAGACGACATGGAGTCAGAAAAGTTTCCATTATTTCTCCAAAACTCGAGATATGCTGCGTCACCGGCGCCCATTGTACCCCATGCTTGAACATGGATTTGTGAAGAAATATAATTGGTAGATTGGAATAAAGTTCGACAGACTGGAATTCCGTATTGATTTGTCATGCCGGTATCCAACTGGTCTGTACCACAATTAACCGAAGGATTGTAGTAAGATTGAACCAATCTGTCAAAAGCGCTGGAAGGGTAAGTATTTCCCGAAGTAGACATTCGCCAATGTGAGTTACCTACTACGCCGCCAGATGTATCTTCGGACCATGAACCAATAGCGGTTGCGTCGCCGCCACCTACCGGATAGCGGGCAGAACGGAAAGTTTCTGATGAACCAGATGCAGTTCCATCAAAAATATCTTTAGAAATTGCAACTGGAACTACTTTCGATTTCACATCGTTATCATTGCGATCATCGGATGTAAAGTTGACAGATGCTCGAAGGATTATTCCACCTGTTAATTCATTGGTAGTTGTATTCAATATAGAATGGGCTTCAGTAGCAGTCCAAAGAATTAGCTTAGTATCCTTGGCTTGCCCAGCCATATCACCAGTTACCCAATTAAAAGTTTCAATCACAAAACCAATTGGATGAACAATCTCTAACTTAGCCTGGGTTTGCTTTGGAGGGGATGTTGGCTGCCCGTCCCTAAAAACTTTAATTTCAACTTCTAATCGGTCTCCCTGCATCACATAATCAACAACTGAACCATCTGGTTGGACCCATTGTTCTGGACCAACTGATTGGTTACCTACTACAATACTAAAAATACTGAAATCGTCCTTTGAACCGCCCCTAGCAGATGCTGCTTCCGCTGGCTGAGCATAAAATGCGGAAAGCGAACTAAGTAAAAAAAGAGCAACTAAAGTCAAGGAAGTCAGGCGGCGCATCTGCATCAACATTAACGCGATATGCATTCGACATATGAACTTCATTGATTATTGAGCCTGTTAATCTTTAGGATTTATCATTATTATTTCTCTAATCCGGTAATTGAAGGTTCGTCATAGGAAGGTTTCAATTTCTCAATCGGTTCATCATTAAAAAATAGATTTGGATTGAAAATGTTGGATTCATCGTCTGCTTCGATGACCTTATCCCCTAATTCCTCGTCCAAGCTATCTAGTACATCATTTGCCACTGACTGAACTTCTAAATCATCGTCTAATGTTTCATGTGGTAAATCCGCAACTGCCACTTTATTTACTGCAGCAATACTAGCAGCAGCAAGTGTCTGAGCACCTTTGATTACCAAACTACTAGGGGATGATGATTCTTCGATTTGCTGTTTATTTTCATCCTTCTGAACTTCCTGCATCCATTCTGGTGGCTCTCCTGAACCGGCACCTAGAACCGCAAGGGTGGTAAAAGTTGCAAGAGGAATTACTGCTAATGCGGCAATTAGGTCTAAAAATGAAGTTTCTGGTATCGCTCCAATATCCAATGCTGATTGGAAAAATGTCTTCTCTAAGTCGATATTAAGTTCTAAATCTGATCCAAGCCATCCAATTACCACAACACTTGCTATTCTACCCATCAACCACAAGATTAGAACCGGAGCCAACCATGAAATCTTAGTCATCGAAATCAACCACTTTCTGGTAAATGATGCAATACCGATGTAGCGTTTAGCGATGACTGGAAAATATTTCATGATGACCATCAAAATCGCTAGATACAATATCAAGGCTAACTCTAGCTTTCTATTTTCATGCATCAACCAATCTGGGGTGATTAAAACCATAGCAAGAGGAACAGTTGCTAACATTACTTGGAATGGCACGGCGAGAAGAATTAGCCCCCCATGAGTGGAAATTATCGAATGACCGTCTAGCCAGCGGTTATGTGCAAGAACCGAAATCTGTCCGTGGGAAGATTTAGAATATTTTAGCCTAGATGCGCGCCTTTCAGCTGCACTACCGGGTGACCTAGAAAAACCGAAAAATTTTCTCCAGCCGCCCTTTTCCACAACTGAAACAGGAGTGAAACCGCCTAAAAGTAATGCTAACAACAATGCTATCATCCCATAAATCAGTGATGCAGAACCAATCCACGGCATCATCTCCTTGTCGAAAGACATGGTGACATTTTCATTTGAAAAATCAAATTTTACTAAATAAGTCAACGAAAAAGCAACCAATGGGGTAAGAAATACTTGACACATGGCAACAAATGTCAACCATATTCTGGCGCTCATCGGTTTTCTTCTCGAATAACGCCCCATAGATTCACGGGAATTTCATCTATTGACAAAGATTACTCTGAAAATTTGAACCATATGGGTATTTTTCAACTAGAATTATTCTTCCGATTCATCGGTTTTAGACTCAAAATCAAATTCTCTGGAATCAAACATTGGATAACCATCTGTCGAAAGCAATCTAATAGTTCCCATGAAAAATCCATCACTTCTCTTACGGCCCAAATCTGGCCTGAATAAATCTTCCAACTTCTTATCACATGACGTACAGTGAATTCCGCTCAACAGCCATGATGGAGAAGGATATGCGCAACATTTTGAGGCTGACTTACTATCGTTAATCACAACCTGAATTTTCTCCGCCATTTCTAATGTCCAAGGAGGTTTGGGGCCTCCGACAAAAACTTGCAATCGAGATAGTACAAACCACCCCGATGAAATCCATAATCCGAAACCGAAAGGAACGTTACCCCATCGAACAGAAACCAGACCAAATGCTAGGGGTACAATACTAACCATCAAACCCAGCCAGTAAAACATCCTCATGTGAAGAATTCTCTGGGTAAGATATGGAGATAACGGGATTGGTTCAGGGTGAGGGGGAAAATTGGTATTGAAGCCTTTTCCTCGAGTAATTAGTACCCCTGGGATACGAGGGAAAATAAAGGCGATGAAAAATCCCGCTAAGAAGTATAGAGTTGAAGAAATTAACGACATAAAATCACATCAATTTTTTACCAATCTATTGAGAGTCTGTTCTAACTTATCCATACCCTTAGAAATGTCTTCCTTAGAAATTGTGTAAGCAAATCTCAGATGACCTTCACCTGATGGTCCAAAGGCTGAACCAGGTGAACATAGAACCCCGTCTTTGAGAATCTCTAAGGCAAGTTCCTCAGAATTAAAACCATCAACTTGAATTTTTGGGAATACATAAATTGCGCCTTTTGGCTTGTGGCATTGTACTCCAGGCATAGAATTAAGTCGATTAACGATTAAATCACAGCGCTCCATGAATTCTCGAGCGATTATATCCGGGTAATCAGACGCTTTATTCATCGCCTCGAGAACAGCATATTGCATTGCGTCATTGGAGCATGCAGTGATATAATACTGCATTTTGATTATTTGGTTCATCGCATCTAGATTTGTAGAGATAATGTAACCAATCCTCCACCCGGTCATTGCAAATGTCTTACTAAATGAGTTGACTAACAACATCTTTTCATATCCAGTACCCATGAAAGAAACATGCTTTCCTTCGAAGACAATACGGTCATAGACTTCATCGGAAATTATCCATAAATCATTCGCCTTGGCAAACTCCACCAAATAATCTCTCTGTTCATCATTCAGAGTCCCTCCTGTTGGATTACTTGGAAAATTATACAAAATAGCAACCGTATTTTTATCAACTAATTTTTCCAAATCCTCTAACTGAGGAATAAATTCATGCTCAAACTTACAAGGGTAATATCTCGCCTCCCCTCCCGAAATAGAAACATCGGGGCCGTACAAAGGGAAGTATGGTTCAGG
>CEWG01009159.1_pt1 | contig 10727 bp, 23 predicted proteins | sample 361411 | NCBI WGS metagenome assembly CEWG01 (sample SAMEA2622173, study PRJEB7988) | marine metagenome | biome: marine biome (ENVO:00000447); feature: surface water layer (ENVO:00002042); material: "saline water (ENVO:00002010), including plankton (ENVO:xxxxxxxx)" | depth 5 m | reverse complement strand
TCTACTAAAGCTTGTTCTGCTCTAGCATAATCTAGTAAAGATCCACCGTACTGAGCACCGGGTGTTCTAGCCTCTGCTCTTGCTCTCTCTAAAGCAAGGTCATGTCGGAACTGTTGTTCCTGTAAAGCTGATTTCATTAAAAATTGATCTAATTCTTTATTTCCTACAGAATTAGACATTGGCTGACTGTAATCAGACTGCTGATCTATCATCCCAGCTGCTGCAAGACCTGCTCCAAAAACTGCTGATTGACCTAACCTTTTACCAACCGTAGGAATTGTAGCTCTAGAACCTTCTCTTAGTAACATAGGAACTTCTTTACCTGTTTTACCAACTAAATCTGGAGCAAATTTAGCTTTACCTGCTCTCAAAGCAGCAGTTGCTGCTTCTTGTCCTATATTTCCACCTATACGAAAAGCATCATCAAGATAACTTTGTAATGCAGTTCCTGCTGTTCTTAAAAAAGCTTTTTTTACCGACATCAGACGTTCACATCCTTACTGGGAAACTTACCAGCTACATTTGAATCTACTATAGCATTTCCACTCGCTGCAGGTTGTGATGCTTCTGCATTCTCAGTATCGAAACCAACTGGTTTATCTGACACCTGATCTAAGTTTCTTCTATCTACCAGATCTTCCTTTGCAATTAAACCTTTATCTTCTGCACTATCAGCTCCCCCTAGTTCCCTTGTATATTTACTTAAAAATATATTTGCAAAATCATTATCACCCTCTGCAAAATTACCTGTATTCACAAATCGCAAATCATTTAAATTCTTTTGTGCAGTAGGAGCTACATCACGAAAAGTATATGCACTTTGATAGAAATCATTCTGTAGAGGATTCTCATCAAGAGTTCCTCTCCATGCATCTTGTATACCTCCTTGAAAGTTAGGTCCAGTAGTCCTATTGGCAATAGGTTTCCCTTCTGCCTTAGCTTTATCTGCAGGAGTCTTAAATCTTCTATTTAGATTTCCAAACTGAACCATTATTAGGATTCAAATAGAGCTTTCTCTAATTGTGCCACTAATAAATCATCCACTTTGTTACCAGTCTTTGCTGCTGCTTTCTTAAGTAGTGATACCACAAACTTCTTTAGTAGATCATCAAGATCTTCTGGAATTTTGTCAACTGCTTTGTTAATTACATTAATTGCAATTGGAAGTAAAAATTTAGTCATAATTTTTTTGTTAATACTTTAAATCTAGCAAAGGTTACATTTCCATACCGCTAAAGCCCTGTTTCTTCTGTTTAGCAATATTAAATAGTTTTCCGAATGCTAAAGCCCCTAAGTCCCCTTCTTGTTGAGATTCTAGTGATTCCATAGTTTTTGGAGAAGCTACAAAATCAAAAGTACTTACGTCCTGTGGTTTTGTTGGATCACTCATAATATTAAATCCAACTTTAGTATCACCATTTAAAGGGGTGTATGAGATACCTACTGATTTTCCAAGACCCGTCTTTCTATCTTTCATTCCTCCAACTTGAATATCAGTTCTTGCAACACCACTTGGATAATACTGATCAGTCATTCTGGATTGAATACCAGATCTTCTTTGCTGTGCCGCTGTTTTTTGTTCTACTCTTGATCTTGCCTTTGATGCATCTATAAGTTGTTGCTGAGAAGGACTTCCTGTTAACGCTTCGAATGTTGCTTGATCTTTACCTGCTAACTCATTAGGGCTAACCATTTGCCTTGCAATATCCATTCTCTGACCTTGACTTAAATCTGCACGTCCTTGAGCTAGTGTATTTAAAATACTCTGCATTTGTGGAGTAAGATTTGGACTTGGATTAGTAATAGGTTCTATATTTTCTGCGAAAGGTTGTGATACAGCAGAGTTTGTTTGTCCAGGAGGTGTTTGTGGATTATCACTTAGTGGTGAAGCTATTGGGAATGAAGTACCAGCTAATTCTTCTTGCTGCCCCCTAGCGTTCATAGCAGCTAACAAAATTGGGTCTAATCCTGGTTGACCCAAAAATTTATCTACTGCTTCTGTAACATTTGCAGGACCACCAATTCTAGTTCTACCAGCTATTTCCATATCTCTGGCTAAATCCGCTTCAATCTCTTCAACACTCTTTTTTGGAGTAAAGTCCTGACTTGCAGCTGCATTATCAGCAATAGTCTGGTTTGTTTCTAGTTCTGCCTGTTGTGTTGCACTTCTTTGAGCTACTTCATCTGTTGTTTGCTGCGGAACAACATCTTGTTCAAAATTATCAGCTGTAGTGTCTTCCTGCTTTCCAACAAATGTGAAATCTGTATTTAAATCACCTTTTTGTACTCCAGTATTTGCCATTCTTTGTAAATCTTTTCTACCTTCTATCTCTATCTGCTTTCTTTTTGTTTTTTCCTGCTCAATCTGCATTGCTTCTGAAACAGGTTGATTTATGACCTCCATTTCAGGCTGCACATCCCCTGTAACATCTACTTTTTCTTTTCTATCTGCTTCTGCAGCAACAGCTTCTGCAACCATAGGTGCACCAATAGCCATTACAGCTCCACGTCCAATACTTCTAGCTAAATTTCCTGTTTTTTCTAATAAATTTGGTTTTTTTGCGAAATTTTTTGTGAATTGATACACTTCAGGAGCCATCCTCATACGCTCCATAGCGTTCTCAGGCATTGGCTTGCCAGTCATACGGGAATATAACAAGAAATCTCTGGGCGAAGCAGGCATTTTATAACTCTTTGTGGATATATAAAGATAATTTTAAGTTCTATATACTCGACCCCCTAAAAAGCCTTAAAAAGGGTCATTTTGGGGAAAAAAAATCTTGAGACATCAGGCGAAGCCGTCAATTGTTACTTTGTGTGAACAAAAAAAAGAAATATATGGTCACATAAGGCGGAATTGTTACAGTTTATTAAATAATTTGACAAAAATCCCGGAAATATTACAGAAATTTGTAGCAAAACTAATTGTTTATTGAGAATATTAAGGAAATATTAAGCCCGCCCTAGAAAATGTAACGAAACTAGGTCAAATGTTACAGATTCTGCAGTACTGTCTTAGAGACAGTTCGTTGGACACAGAAATATTTCATTTTGCAACACGGAATTACAACTAAATGTAAAGTTTTTCCTGGTTTTGTAAAGATTTCGGGGAAAATTTGACAAATTGTACAAAATATTGTACTTTTTAACCCTTTTTTGCTCCATATCGTAGAAAAATTTGCACTTTAAGGACTTAAGACCGCCATAAGATAAGTAATTAAATTTGTGGAAAAACTTGTTAAAAACTTTTTAAGGTATTTTTTTATTAAATTAATAACTTTGTATTTACTTATATAAGCCGCCATACTAAAATAGTTTTATAGAGGTTTATTTCTCTATTCATAAATCAATTCATTATTAGAAAAATGCAACTATCAAAAGATTTAAAAGAATTCCGCAACAAATGGAATTTAAAAACCAATAATACATTTACTTTGACTAGTCCCAAAGTAATGAAAAATTTAACTGTATCAAATGCACCTACTTTGGTTTTGTACCTTTTGCCTACTTCTAAGGCATGCCCTGCCGCAGGCACTTGTAGAAAAATTTGTTTAAATACTGCAGGCAATCCAGTTTATCTAGATAACAAATTGAAGTGTAGAAAAAGACGTAACGATGCATTTATGCAAGATTTTAATTTATTTCTTAGAAATTTAGTTCTAGAAACAATTCGTTTTTATTCCAAAAATAGAGACTATGAAAAATTAGGTTTAAGGCTTAATGGAACTTCAGATTATAGTTGGGAAAATGTGCCAGTAACTATTACCGCAAATGATTCTGATTATCTATTAAAACAATTTGATGTATATATAGAGCCAATACGTTATACAAGTATTTTAGAGGCTATTTTAAAAGGCTTAGATACTAAATTAAATCAATCAATTAGTACTAAATTAATTGCATATGATTATACAAAAAGAATAGATAGAGACTTTAAAAAGTGCAGTAAACTTAATTATCATTTGACTTTATCTCATGGCTCAAAATTTGATACTTTATCAAAAGCTTTGGAATTAAAACTAAATTATGCGGCCGCTTTTGATTTAAAGAAGTCCGAAGCATTCCCCGAATATATAGAAATAAATGGTAAAAAGATTTATATATTTGATGCTGATAAAACCGATTTTAGACCACTAGATAACGATGATAAAACCTATATAGCAGGTTTAAGAATGAAAAGAACACCTAACCAAACAAAAGAAGATAGGAAACAATTTTGTTTAGCTTAAAACCTTAATAAACCTTACTAGGATACTTGTATTTACTTGTATCCTTGAAAGGCTTTTAAGTACCTTTCAATTATCCTTTTATTTTTTATTTATTATGGAAAATCTTAAAACTAAATATAGTGCGGTTAGTGCTATTTATTCAGAGACTACCGATCAAAATAAAACTATTGATATCTATATTAAAAAAGCTAAGAAAAATTCAATATTTATTGATAATGAGTTTTTAATTGTTTTTCATTTTACTGGCTGTCTTAACCCTAATTATGGACATTCTTACTATATAGATACCATCCTTGAGAGTAGTGGCGGATTATGTCTAAATACCGAACCTTATGAAAGTTTAGATACTGAAAAAATGAATTGCGTTAGGGCATTCATAGAGGGATTTTTAACTACAAATAAAATTAAATAATTTTAGATTTTAATCCTTGCTTATAGCCATTCTTAGGGATGGTTATATGAAAGGCTTATCCTTTCAATTTGTACACTTTATTTTTTAAAAAATCATGTCTAATTATTCAACAATTAGTGATCAACTTTGGGCTTTGCCTGTATCAGATTTAAACAGGGTTAAAAGTTCCATATCTGAAATTATTTTGACTAAGATTAAAAATTCTTTATCTATAGGAGATGAGGTTTATATAGTTCAAAAGTCCAAAAAGGATGAGGGAATAGTTGAAAAAATAAATAAGAGTAGAGCCTTAGTCAAAATTGGGCATACTTCTTACCACGTCCCTTTCTCCATGATTGAAATTAAAACTAAGTAATTGTTTTAATCCTTTCCCTATGCCCTATTTATGGGGCATACTGAAGGGTTTATCCTTTCACTTTGTACACTTTTATAGGTCAAATCAAAATGACTTTTGATGAAAAATTTTACGTCATCAATTCAACTTCTTATATAAAAAATGTGCCTCAAACATTATGCACAGAATTTTTAAAAGATTTGAAAAATGATGATGAAACTTTAAAGCCTCACATTAGCGACCTAAATACTAGCGTCACTTATTACGGTAAACCTGCAATTAAATGCACCATACCAACATGCTTTATTGAAATTGAATATAAGACCTCTGATGGTCATTATTTAATTACTCATGAGGTGTTTTTATATGAGGAGGATTATCCCACCTATGCCGACCTTGTTGCCTACAAAGAAAAACTTGCTTACGGTTTTGCCAGTCAGGTAACTCAAGAAACTAAAGACATCGTTGAAGCTTTCCATGAGGGCTACGGTTGTATGTGCCTTAGTTCGGGAGACTATTAAAAATGACTGATTATCAAAACACTAAACCGCAAAAAATTAGATTTCATGTGACCGCAGGGGCGGAGAACATTGACCTAGTTAATGACCTTATAGGGCATCTTGCAAAGGCAAAAGATTATGAGGTTACCTTCCACAAAAACAAACAACGTGGGCGAACTCCATTACATGATCTGCATGTAGAACTAACCGAGAGAGGTGGGGATAGGCAAAGCTAAAACCAACCTCCCAAAATAAAATTTTCAAATCAGAAATTTACAAATTATTCTGAGGGCTGCCCCTGCCCGGAATTTCCGGGCTGGCTCAAAATTTTTTAAAACTTAAGGTAACTTTTCAGCCGAAACCATTGACAATGACACCGATCTGGTATAGGCTTATTTTCAAAGGACACCACCCTTTTTACACACATTTTCTATTCATAGGAGACTACTCAAAATGCCTTTCGAAAAAGGATTATTTTATTTACCATGTCCGAACCAAGTTGATGACATGCCCCCATCCTTTGAGGGTTGGTATAACCCAAACCAAAGGTGGAATGGTTGGTATGCACCCTTATTTAATGAGGAGACATACGACAAGATTTGTGCCTACTACGGCAATGAAAAAACTAATACTAAAGAATCAATAGATGATCTAAAAGAATTTATGGATAAAGAGACTAACAAGTCTTCTCATTCTGTATCTATGGAAGGTCAGTTATATGACTTCGGTTCTTGCTATCTATGCTGGGGAAATGAGAATGATGAATAAAGAAATTGCACAATACATTAATGATCTTTTAGCTGATAGACAAAGACTATTAGATGAAAGAGAATTAGGTTCAGAGGATTGGGATTCTTTAAAAGAAGAAACAAAATCTGAATTAGTAAAAATCTATCATGCTCAAAAAGCTATGGATTACATCATTGAAGAAGAGGATGAAGATCCTAATTCTGAATTTGATGCTGCCAGTTACACATAGGAGGACAACTAATGGAAGATTTAATTAATGAAGAAATTCTTGAAACTATTTATGAAGAAGTTCAAGAAGACTTTCCTAATCTTTCCCAAAAAGAATGGGAAGATATGGCTCTACATAGATTTACGGAGGGAGGTTAAATGAAAACAATGAAAGTATTAGTTGCCTGTGAATATTCGGGCATTGTTAGAGAAGCATTTGCTTCTAAAGGTCATGACGCTTGGTCATGTGATTTATTACCTACAGATCAACCAAGTGATAAACATATCCAAGGAGATGTCCTTGAGATTATTAATGATGGATGGGATTTAATTATTGCTCATCCTCCATGCACTCATTTATCAGTTAGTGGAGCATCTAGATGGGCTGAGAAAGTAGCTGATGGTAGACAGCCTGCTGCTATCAAATTTGTTGAACAAATATGGGATGCAGAAAATTGCCCTCGCATATGTATTGAGAATCCTGTAGGAGCATTATCTAGTAGATCAAAATTAGGTAAAGCTACACAGTATGTCCAACCTTATGAATTTGGACACGCAGAACAAAAGAAGACAGGCTTTTGGTTAAAGGGGTTACCCAAACTAAAAGGAACTAAATTCATCGATGTCTCAGGATTACCTGTTAAGGAAGTACAGAGACTTCATTGGTTAGCTCCATCAAAAGATAGATGGAAGATTAGAAGCACCACATTTAAAGGCATTGCAGAAGCGATGGCTGATCAATGGGGATAAACAATTTGACCTGATCATTTAGTCATAAAACTGATCTTTGTACACTCATTTTATTTAAAATCATGCACGACTATTTACAGGAAATTTATTTTAATTGGTGTCTCCAAAATGATATGCCAAAACACTCTGAGAGTTCTCCGTTCAAAGGGTACTTATCAGCAGATGATTTAATGCATAGCAATTATCCTTTGACTAAAACTCAGAAAGATTGGCTTAAAAATTACAGCAGATTATGGATGCTAATGGAAGCTAATGTAATTGGATTCAACAGTAAGGAGGTTTAATCATGCATATCGAATCAACAAACAAACAATCTGTTTACAAAGGCGATGAGGATGGTCATAAGTTATTGAAATTAATCGATGACATGGGATGGGATTACGATAGATTTTCTTCATCAGGACAAAAAACCTATGATCAAATTTGCGTAATCTTAGCAAAAGTATCGGAGGATGAAAATGAATCTAACTAAAGAAGAAGCTAGGTGGCTTGATGATAAATGGAATGACTTTTATTACTATTTTCAAGTTGAAGATATGTTTGAAAAAGATCAGGAAATTTTTAGAAATATTGGAAAAAAATTATCAGAGGTAAAACAATGACTAAAACAAAATCAAAAACACAAACTTGGGAAGAAAGAATCTCCAAGCAATTAGTGGGAAGAAAGATCGTAGAAGTACGATGGATGACTAAGAAAGAAGCTGATGAGAACTATTGGGACTATCAGCCAGTCCTATTAATACTTGATGATGGAACAGCCCTCTGTCCTATGTCTGATGATGAAGGAAACAATGCAGGGGCAATATGTCATCTAGGAGGAGAAGAAGAAACTATTCCAGTAATGAGGAATAGATAATGGAACTATCTAAAGAACAAATGGAAAAGGTTATCTATGAGTTGGAATGTAATTACAATTCAAAGATCTTTGACGATGAAAATTTGATAGAAATTATCAATTTATTTAAAAATTATTTAAATTCTGGAGAAAATTAATGGATTCAAAAACTAGAAACAAAATCTTAGAAAGATGTGAAATTCTTAGATATATGGGAGATGATGGTGTCTCCTGTATCTTTGATCAATTAGATGACGATGATCTAATGGAGGATTGTGGATGGGTTTTAGATAAGGCTCATGATGATCTAGATAACTACCAGTATATGGGAATAGTAAAAGGTGTTGTTAGAAAGCCTGCTGCAAATCAATCTAATGATATGTGGGGTTAACTATGAATACTTATCGAATTACTTGCCGAGAGTATTGTTACTTTGTCAAAGAAGTAAAAGCTAACTCAGAAGATGAGGCAAATGAAAAGCTTCTTGCTAACGTGAATGGCTTTCAAGATGTTGAGGAATGGGTTGAGGAGTGGGAGATATCTGATACCCAACTTGAAGAAGAACATAAAAAAGGTTGGGTTGATTTACCTCCTAGAACTAATGTTAGGAACAAATCGTGAAAACCTAGTCTCCTCCTGGATTTTGGGAAAATTTTTAAAAAGTTCCTAAAATTGCCCTCTCAGAATCGCCTAGAAGGGGCTTAAAAAAACTTCTAGGTATAACACTAACCCCCATTTTTGCCCATGACAGAACCAAACATTAAATTTCTCGAAGCACTTGTAAAAGAAGCTTTCGAATGTTTTGGTCGAGATGATAACGATAATGGCATCGCCATACTTTATTCTTTCTTTGACCGCATGCATCCCACGTTTATTGAGGAAGCAAAAAATGATAAAAAATTAATTTACGAATTAATTATCGCAAAGAATTCTAAAGACAAAGTAGAATCTTTTTCGGCTGCAGCCATGCTTAGTTATTTAAAAAACAAAGGAGTTGAATTATGAACATCAATGAAGTCAAATCTAAGATCGCAAAACTATTGCGTCTTCAAACATCTAACAACGCAGGAGAAGCTGCTAATGCTGCTGCATTTGTAGAAAAGTTATGCGTTAAATATAATGTTTCTTCTACAGACTGTAAAGATTATGATCCTGAGAAAGATGAAGTAGTTGAATTTAAATTTGGTAAGTCTTATCAGAAAGCAAACATCCCAGAACAAAATCTAATTCATGGGGTAGTTAAATACTTTAATGGTCAGACAATAATTACTCATGCAAATCCAGATGATTATTATTGCAGCAAAAGAATTATGAAAATTATTGCATCTAAAGGTAATCAAATTCAAATCGAATTGTATCTTGAATATCTTATAGAAACTATGAATAAATTAGCTGATGAAGCTAAAAAATCTGGAGGCTATGGTACTGCAAGTAGTACTTATAAAAATAATTGGAAAAAAGGATTTTCTATGAAAATTGCTAATAGATTATTAGCTATGAAAAATGAACAGAAAAGAAAAGGTAGACCAGAAATTAATGAGCCTGCACTTGTTGTTATAAATAGAAATTCTAGTGAACAAAAAGCTGCGTTAGCATTCATGGATGAGAAGTATCCAAACAGAAGATCTAGTAGACGTAGAGCAACTTCTGGAGTAGGATATGCGGACGGAAGATCCAAAGCAGAGTCTATTGGATTGCATAAACAAACAGGAGAAACTCAACGAACATTAGCTCTAACTGGTAATTAATTATGTGACCTTGGAAGTCCTAAAACTCATCTAAATGTACACCATTACTACTACTAAAACCCATGACACAAAGTCACACAACATCAAACGACACAAGTGCAAAGCAAGTTGTCAGAACACTATCAGGTATCACAAAAGGTAAGCCTGTAGTTACTGGAGATGCTCCACAAACTAAGAAGTTTGATCCTGTTGCTGACCAAGATAACAGGTTAATGCAAATGCTTGAGCTATCTCTAGCTATTAAAGATAAGAAGTCTGAGTACGATGACCTTCGCAAATCATTTACAAATGACCTTAAGGCTGCCTTAGATGACAACGAAGAGAATCCTAAGATCAGACACAGCGAGAACGACAGAGTTCACGTTTATCTAAGTAAGAGAAGAGTTTACAAATACTCTGACAAACTTATAGCTAAGAGATTAAAGCTTGAAGCACAAATGGCTGACTTAAAAGATGAGGAAGCAAAAGAAGTAAGGCACAATAAAGCCGAGCTTACTAAAGAAACATTTACTGTTAGCTTCAAAGGCTAGTCATTCCAGGGGGTTTGGAGTTTTCCAAATCCCTTTCTATTATTCACTTTATTTACACCAAAATAATGAACGTCAATTCATTTTTATACAAACCAACTATTGGAACAAATGGTAAGATAATGCCACAAATACAAGGTTGGAATTTCAGAATAGATGAGCTTGCTCCACAAGATCAAATTATTATTGCACAATTAGTTAATCATTTAGCTTCTCATAGAAACTCAGGTAATTATCAACAATACGCTATGGGTAGATTGAAAAAAATCTCACAAGAAAATCCTTGGCAATCTGATATAGAAGGTTTTGAAAAATTACCTCTTAATTATGGAGAGGAGGTTAATTAATGAAATTTACTATTAAGACACAATGCCTTGTTACTCGTTACTACGAAGTGCAAGCAAAAACTAAAGAAAAAGCCGAAGATTTTTATTG
>CEWG01078624.1_pt1 | contig 10732 bp, 9 predicted proteins | sample 361411 | NCBI WGS metagenome assembly CEWG01 (sample SAMEA2622173, study PRJEB7988) | marine metagenome | biome: marine biome (ENVO:00000447); feature: surface water layer (ENVO:00002042); material: "saline water (ENVO:00002010), including plankton (ENVO:xxxxxxxx)" | depth 5 m | reverse complement strand
TTCATCACTTATCAAATCAAATTTATATTTATATTTTTTTTTAAAATTCTCATGAGACTTTATACTATCTCTTGATATGCCAAAAACCTCAGTATTCAGGTTTTTAAACTTTCTATAGTTATTTGAGAAATCAATGCCTTCTTGTGTGCAACCAGGGGTGCTATCTTTTGGATAAAAATATAGAACTAAAAAGTATTCTTGGAAATCTTTTAACTTGAATTCAATTTCACTAGTTGATTTTGCTTTAAAATTGTTAACTTTTTTGCCAATTTCTACAATTTTCATAAAATATGCCTCTACAAGTCTTTTAAAAATAAGTTAGAATTATATTATATATAATGTAGAAAAGTAGGGTAATTTTATGTTTACAGGAAGCATGGTAGCAGTAGCTACTCCAATGCATGAAGATGGTTCAATTGACTTTGAAAGTTTTGAAAAATTAATTGAATTTCATATTGAAAATAAAACGGATGCAATCGTGCCGGTTGGTACCACAGGAGAATCGGCAACACTTAATCATGAAGAACATTGTAAGACCATTAACTTTGTTGTTTCAAAAGTTGCAAACAGAATTCCAGTCATTGCAGGTACTGGGGCAAATTCAACTATTGAAGCAATTGAACTTACAAAGTATGCTTATGGTGCTGGAGTTGATGGGTGCCTCTCTGTTACTCCTTACTACAATAAACCAACGCAAGAAGGCCTTTATTTGCATTTTAAATCTATAGCAGATGCCGTACCTGTTCCTTTAATTCCATATAATGTTCCTGGTAGAACATCATGCGATATGTTGCCTGAGACAGTTGAAAGATTTTTGCCTATAAAAAACATTGTTGCTATAAAAGAGGCGATTGGTAATGTTGATAGAATAAAAAAATTAGTTAGTATTTGCGAGGATAAAATTAATATATTAAGTGGAGATGACTTAACAGCAATGGAGGCTCTTTTAAATGGCGGAAAAGGTGTTATAACTGTTACAGGAAACATTGCGCCAAAATATATGCATCTTATGTGCAAGGCGGCAATTGAGGGGGACAGGGAATTAGCAAGTAAATATGATAAAAAAATTGAGGGACTTCACAGAGATCTATTTCTTGAATCAAATCCAATACCGGCAAAATGGGCACTATATAAGATGGGTTTAATAGAAAATGGCATACGTTTACCTCTCACCACTTTCTCAAAAGAACACCACAAGAAACTTTTAGAATCAATGAAGCTTGCAGGAGTAGAATAAATGCGTACAAACAAAAATTTTTTTTTAATCTTCATTATATTCTTATCACTTGTAAGTTGTTCAGATAAACCCATTACTGTTGACGATGTTACAGGCATAGGTGACGATATTGTTGAGATCTTTGGAGGAGAAGATTCAGAAAATTACGGTAATAGCAAAAGTATAGCATCTCTAGAAATTCCTCCTTCATTAGATAATCCAAATTACTCTGAATCTTTAAAAGTTCCAAAATCAATTAATGATAAAGGGGAAATTATTGATATGTCTGATGCCCCTGTTTTACCAACGTATTTAGACATGAATATTGTGAAGCAAGGAATTGCAAGGTGGCTTGCCGTTCAAGCTGACCCAGTATCACTGTGGCCATACTTAAGCCAATTTTGGATCTCACAAGGTTACGAATTATCAATAAATGAACCGGTTAATGGAATTATTGAAACAAAATGGAAAAAAAATCAAACAAACTTTGATAGTGAGGGAAGCCTAATAGAAACTGACGATTTTAACTATTACGTAACAAAAGAAAAATTTAGAGTTCGGCTAGAAAGACAACCAGATGGGTCTACAAATGTATATATATCAAATCATTTGCTTGAGCTAGATGATGTTGATAATAGAGGGAATATAATATGGAAAAACAAAAAGTCTGATGTTTCCAGAGAGGCAGAAATGCTAGTTAGACTTATGGAATATTTTGGATTAACTAGAAATGATGCTGTAGATATTTTTAATGAAGGAGAGAAACAAGAAGATAGAAGTAAAATTTTTATCGATCTTGTTGATTTTTATGGAGCGCCTGCGATATTAATCAAAGAATCTTTTAGTAGACTCTGGCGGGAACTTGGTTTATCTCTTGATAGGAGCGGGTTGTTTGTCGTAGATAATAATAGAGATAAAGCAACGTATACTATAAAGACTGATAAAGTCTTAAAATCGGAAAAAAGCTATGAAATTAAATTAACAAAAAAAGATAATGAATACATTATAACAGCGCATAATTTAAATAATTCTAAATTGTCTTATAAAGAAGCTAGGGAAATTTTAAAGTATATAATTTCGTCCTATGATACAAATGTAGCAAGAAATTAGTTAGCCTGGGAAGGAGTGAAGTTTTGAAAACTTTAAATAAGATATCTTACTTTTTTTGTTGTTATGAGCATCTTTCTTCTTGTCTTTTTCAATATAAGCATAAGCAGAATGGTTATGAATAGATTCAAAGTTCTCTGACTCAATTTTATATGCAGTTATCCTATCATCTTTATTCAATGTGACAGCAACGTCGCGAATAATGTCCTCGGTAAATTTCGGATTATCATATGCTTCTTCAGTTACATATTTTTCATCTGGTCTTTTCAATAATCCATAAATTTGACATGAAGCTTGATTTTCAAGCATTTCAATAATGTCGTCAATCCAAACAGTATCTTCAATTTTTATATGAGCAGATATATGTGATCTTTGATTATGAGCACCATAGTCAGATATATTTTTGGAGCACGGACATAAGCTTGTAACTGGCACAGTGACTTTTAAATATTTATTAATAATATTATTTTTAATTTCACAAGTAAAATTCACAGAATAATCAAGAAGACTCTCGACCTTTGACACCGGAGCAGCTTTCTTCTTAAAGTAGGTAAAATCAACAGAAATATATGCTGATTCTGAATCTAAAATATTTGTAGTATTTTTTACAAGGTCCTGAAAATTTTCAATATTTATAATATCTGCTTGGTCCTGAAGAATTTTTACAAACCTTGACATGTGAGTACCTTTTACATCGTGTGGAAGGCCTACAGACATAATAAAATTACCTATAACTGATTGAGCCACACCATCCCTATCAGAAATCTTAAGTGGGTACTTTATATCTTTGATGCCAACTCTGCTGATCGGTATGTTTCTTACATCAACCTTGCTTTGAGTATCCTGTAATTCTTTTGAAGGTTTATCTTCTCTTTTTTTGTCTTCTTCTTTTTTTATTGCCATAACCTGATTTAAAATTAATTCTAAGTTTCACTTAATGTTACTAGAGTGATTTATATCATACAAGTCATTATTTTCTGTAAATTTTTTAATTTTCTTAATAATTTCCTCTTTAGAAATGCCACTAAATTCGAGCTGTTCATCTCTAGTTGCATGGGGGAAGAACTTATCAGGAGCACCAATATTAATTACATGAGTATCTTCAATTTTTTCATCTAAAATTATTTCATTAACCAGACTTCCAGCCCCACCTTTTACGGTATTATCTTCAACTGTTACAATTAAGTGGTTCTTTTTAGCTGTTTCAATTATTGTTTTTTTGTCTACAGGCTTAATGAATCTCATATCAAATAGCGATGCATTAATTTGTTCTGCAACACCTTTACAAATATCTAATAAAGAACCAAAGCACAAGATTGAGATTTTCTCTCCTTCCAGAACATTTCTTGCGGTACCAATTTCTAAATTTTCAAGATTATTAATTATTTTAACCCCTAAACCCTCTCCTCTAGGATATCTTACAACAGCAGGCCCATTATGAAGGTATCCTGTATAAAGCATATTTCTACATTCTTGCTCATCACTTGGCGCCATTATCAATACGTTTGGAATACATCTCAAGTAAGATAAATCAAACATACCGCTGTGCGTACTTCCATCAGCACCAACAAAACCGGCTCTATCAACTGCGAAAAGCACATCAAGATTTTGTAAAGCGACATCATGGATTAGTTGATCATAAGCTCTTTGAAGAAAAGTAGAGTAGATACAAACAACCGGTTTTTGGCCCTCGCACGCGAGTCCGGCTGCTAAAGTTACCGCATGTTGTTCGGCAATTCCAACGTCAATATACCTTTCAGGAAATTTTTTTGAAAAATTTACCAACCCAGATCCTTCACGCATTGCCGGAGTTATTGCAAAAACTCTAGGATCCTTATCAGCCATGTTGCAAATCCAGTCATCAAAAATTTTGGTATAGGTAACTTTTTGATTTTTTGTTTTTTCAACCCCTTTATTTGTGTCGAAAATTGGCACTGCATGGTATTTAACTGGATCCGACTCAGCCGGGAGATAACCTTTTCCTTTTTTTGTAATTACATGAAGTAACTTAGGACCTTTTATTTTTTTTAAATTTTTAAGAGTTTTTACTAAATTTTGCGTATTGTGTCCATCTATCGGCCCATAATAATTTATACCCATCTCTTCAAAAAGCATACCTGGAGCTAATAAACCTTTAATGTGTTTTTCAGTTTTTGTCAAAAACAAGCCACCAGACGGCGGCACTTTTTTAAAAATATTTTTACTACCTTCTTTAACTGTAGAGTAAGCTTTACTAGATAATATTTTAGTTAAATAGTTTGTCATTGCACCAACATTTGGTGAAATTGACATTTCATTGTCATTTAAAATTACCAAAATATCTTCTTCGATTGACCCCATATGATTTAATGCCTCGAAAGCCATTCCTGCACTCAACCCTCCATCACCTATGACCGCTACGATCTTTTTCTTTTCATTTTTATAGGATGAAGCAATTGCCATCCCGATTGCTGCACTAATGGATGTACTGGAGTGACCAACACCAAAAACATCATACTCACTTTCTTCTCTTGAGGGAAAAGGATGTAATCCATCTTTTTTTCTAATTGTATGAAGCTCATCTTTTCTTCCGGTGAGTACTTTATGTCCATAACATTGATGACCAACATCCCAAATTATCTTATCCTCAGGAGTGTTAAAAGAATAATGAAGCGCAACTGTAAGCTCTACAGCACCAAGACTTGCACCAAAATGTCCTCCGCATTGAGAAACTGTCTCAATTAGATAATGCCTCAACTCGTCAGATACGTCTTCAAGATCATTCAAAGATAATATTCGAAGATCCGACGGATTAATTATTTTATCAATAAATTCGTATTTCATAATTTAAAATTTAACTAGAACTCTCTTTCAAAAATATAATTTGAGATTTCCGCAAATATTGTTTTATCAAAACTAAGATTTTTTAACTTCATATTAAAAAATTCTTTCTGTTCATTAAGTTTTTTTTGTGCCTCATCAATGCCCAATAATTTAACATAGTTAGGTTGATTTCGGATTTCATCCTTGTTACTGGTTTTTCCTAAAGTTTCAGAAGAGCTCGTACAACCCAGCAAATCATCTTTAATTTGAAAACATACTCCTAATGACAAGCCCAGCTCAAGTATTTCTTTCGAATCTTTTGGATAATCTTTATCCAACATGTAAGGTAACATAATACATGGCGCTATCAAATTACCAGTTTTTAAAGTATAGATTTTTTCTAATTGTTTCAACTCAACATTTTTATTATTCACAGCAAGGTCTAAATATTGTCCACCGGCCACCCCATGAAGACCTATTGATACTGAAAAGAAATTTACCCAATTAAGATAGGTTTCGTAAGATATTTGATCATATTTTTTATGGCTCAATATTTGAAAAGCAAGAGACTGTAATGCATCGCCCGCGAGAATAGCGGAGGATTCATTGAAGGCAATGTGACAAGATGGAGCTCCTCTTCTTATATCGTCATCATCCATACAAGGCAAGTCGTCGTGAATTAAAGTGTAGGTATGAGTTAGTTCAATAGCAACTGCAGGCTGATCGAGTAATTCGGGGTTCAAATTTAAAGCCGAGCCAGTTGCGTAAACTAAAAGCGATCTTATGTATTTACTTCCATTAAGAGAGGAGTATTTCATTGGATCAATTAAGTTACATGATCCATCTCCATAATCATTAAATGCGCTTTCAATTTTTTTTTGAATCCTGTCAGTATATTTATTTCTGAATTTATCAAATTCTGTTCTACTATTATTGTTCATATTTTTTTATTGTAGATTTTGCTTTTTTTAAATAAGATTCTATACCAGAAATTTTATTAAGTGCGTTTTGGTAATACTCTGAAGCTTTTTCAATACTGATATCTTGATCCTCTATATCTTCAATAATTTTTTCAATTTCCTTGAAAGTTTTTTCTATATCTATATTTTCAGTATGACTTTTTTTTGTTTTTATTTTTTTTTGTATATTTTTTTCAATCATTACAAGTTCTTTATCAGCCTCTTCTGAAAGCTTGACCCCTTTTTCAAAAAGATTTATTGATTCCTCTATTGGCGTACTTGTTGAATTAAGTTTTTCAATTATTTTTTCTAAATCATTTATAATTTCTTTATAATTTCTTTTGCTTTGTTTTTTCATAATTTAATCAAATATTATATTTTTCTTATTATTATATATTAAAAATGATCTTTGTTTGGATCTCGCTATCATTGTTATGTTCAAATCCTTGGCTAATTCAATCCCCATATTTGTAACTCCGGACCTTGAAATTATAATTGGTATGCCCATGTGTTTTGCTTTCATTATAATCTCCGAAGTCAGTCTTCCAGTAGTATAGAAAATAATTTTTTCCCCAACGATATCATTTAACCACATAAACCCGGAAAGTGTATCTGCAGCATTATGCCTGCCAACATCTTCAACAAACTCTAAAACATTTTGCTTATCACAAAGTGCACACCCGTGAACCGCTCCAGCTTCTTTATAAATATCATTAAACTTTGTTATTTTTGCAAGCAAGTTAAATATCTCTGATCTTTTAATTTTTGTATCTGAAAGAGTATTATCGTAAAGTTTTTCAATAGTGCTTCCAAATATTGTTCCTTGCCCACATCCTGTTGTAACAGTTTTTTTTTCAAGCCTATCTATTATTTTTTCTACATCCTTATCTTTGGTTATCACATCAGATATGCCTATATCCCATTTCACATCAATGCTTAATATGTTGTCAATTGAATCAATTATTCCCTGATTTCTTAAATAACCTAAAGTAAGTTCCTCCGGCCTAGTACCTAGTGTCATTAAAGTAATTAACTCTTTCCCGTCAATTTTTATTGTAAGCGGAAGTTCACCGGCAACCTTTGATTCAACTTCTTCTCCCAAATGATTGTAGGTCAAAACTTTATTAGTAGGAGACAAGCCGCTTTTTGATAAATTTATTTTCGACTTTTTATTTTTTTTGTTCATTTTTAATCTCAAGGTGAACAGTTTTAACGGCATTATCCATATTTTCAATTATTTTGAAGGTATGTCCTTGTATACTAATTATATCGTTAATTTTTGGCAAATTTTCTAGATGCTCTAATATAAATCCATTAATTGTTTTCGCTTCTTTTGCGACAAGTTTAATATTTAAGATCTGATTTATTTCTCTAATATGCACCCCACCATCAACAAGAAAAATATTTTTATTATTTGTTGGAATAATTTCTTCACTATCTGCTGGGTCGCTAGTGAAGTCTCCAACTATCTCTTCAAGGATATCTTCTAGAGTTACCAAACCTTGAATCTCGCCATATTCATCTACAATAAAACCAATTCGCCTTTTTTCTTTTTGAAAATTCACAAGCTGTCTATATAAAGAGGTCCCTGAAACTATATAGTATGGTTTCTTTATTAGGCTTTTTATCTTTTCTGTGTCAATACTTTTGCTAGCTAACATTGGGGCAATATTTTTTATATGCACTAAACCAAGAAGGTTTTCAATGTTGTCTTCAAATACTGGAATTCTAGTATATGGAGTATTTTTAAAATTATTTACCACCGACGCGATGTCTTCACCAAGGTCTATTCCATATATATCACTTCTTGGTATCATAATATCCTCAACAGTTGCCTTTTCGAGATCGATAATACTTTCTAGCATTCCCAAGTGAGGCTTAGAAAATTTTATAGACGTGTCTCCCAAAATAGTTTTAAGCTCTTCGGACGATAAAGTGCCTTTTGATAAATTTTGTTTAAGACCAAGAATTTTAATTAAACTATTTGCAATAAGATTTATTAGAAAAACAAATGGATAAAGTAAAACTAACATCGGCTTGTATAACAAAGATGAAGAATAAGCTACTTTTTCAGAATGCATTTCTCCGATTGTCTTCGGCGTTAGCTCCGCAAAAATAAGAATAAAGATTGTTAGAAGCCCAGTAGCAATAGCAAGCCCTAGATTTCCATATAATCTTAAGGCAACCAAAGTGGTTATCTGTGTTATTAATATATTTGTTAGATTATTTCCTAACAAAATTACACCAATGATTTTATCAGGGTTTTCTAAAAGCTTTTTAGCAGCTTTTGCTCCCTTGTTATTTAGCTTTGCTTGGTGCCTCATTTTATATTTATTTACAGACATGAGAGCAGTCTCTGAACCCGAAAAGAAAGCAGAAAGTAAGAACAGAACTACTAGTATAATGACTAAAATTTCAGTTGATATGTTGTCCAATTTAATTTTCCAGTATTAATGATTAATCACAAAATTGTCTCAAGAACTAATTTTGTCCCGAAATAAGACAAAAAGAGAAAGAAAAAACCAATCAATGTAATATTTGCTGCGTTACTTCCCCTCCATCCATAAAACTTCCTTCCTAGAATCAATAATGTAAAAATAAACCATGCAAAAATCGAAAGAATCGTTTTATGAGCTAAATGTTGAGCAAATAGATCTTCAAGAAAAGCTAAACCCGAAATTAGGCTAGCCGAAAGAAATATTACCCCCAGAAGCAACATTTTGAATAATAAATTATCCATAGAATCTAAAGAGGGAAGTCTAGTTATTAAACCCATTGGCTTGTTTGTCTGCAATTTTCTTTCTTGCAGCTTCACTATTATTGATTGAGCGGCAGATAAACCAAGAATACTATAGCTGATAAGGGATAAAATTACATGAATAAATATATAGTTATTTAATGCAACATTTACTGGGTTATTTTTAAAGTCAAACAAAAATACAAACGATACGATTGGTAAAATTATGATCCCTAAAAATTGAGTGTTCCCGATAATAGATGATATGTACAACGTAATAGAGATTATAAAAGCTACAAGAATCAGAGCATAATTAAGTGATAAATTAACGCTAAACCCATCATTATAAATAGGTGATAGTTGATACGAGTGGAGCAATATTCCAGCTAGCCAAAATATCCAAATTGACCCCTGTAACAATTTACTTGTTTTCACTGATGATAAAAGAGCCCATATTAAAAAGGCCGGTATAATATAAAAAAGAAACGTTAGATAATTTAGGGTACTATCCATAAAGTAAGGCTTTGCTTAAAAATAAGAACGCATAATTTGGTGAATTTTCATATACTATATTATACATTTTTTTTTAAAAAGTGCATTTTTCACCTATATTTAGCATGATTAAGAAAATTTAAATAAATTATGTAATATCAACATTTTTAAAAAAATGAGATTTAAAACAATATTAATATCAGTCATTTTACTCTTTTCTGCGAACACTTTTGCAACAAATTATGATGTGGAGAGAAGTAAATATACAAAAGCTTTAAAATACTTTAAAAATAATGATTATAAAAATTTCAAAAAATTAAAGTCCCAGCTTATAAATTATCCACTTTACGCTGATCTTGAGTATAGAAGTTTGCATAAATCCAAAATAAAGAAAGAGCAAAAAATCATTAAATTTATTGAAAAATATAAAACAAGCTATGTATCAAGGAAAGCCTATATAAATCTAATTTACAGATTGTCCAGTAAAAATAAATACAATACACTTATACAAAATTACAAAAACATTGGGTCCACAGATTTACACTGTCTTTATATACGCGCAAAAATAAAAAGTAATTTAACAACAGATATTGATAAAGAAATAATCCCTATATGGCTTAGTTCAAAATCACAACCAAAGTCATGTGATTTCATGTTTAAGTGGTTTTATAAAAAAGGTAAGTTATCAGATGAGTTAGTTTGGCAAAGAATAAAAATATCTTTGGATAGGAGCAATTATAGTCTTGCAAGATATCTGGTAAGATTTTTATCAAATAAAAATAAATTTTGGGCAAACAGTCTTCTAAAAACCTATATAAATCCAAATAAAAATATAATTTCAAAATCTTACAAAAATAATGCCAGATATAGAAATACAATATTAAAATATGGTCTTAAAAGAATTGCAAGAAAAGATTATTTAAGAGCAAAAGAATATTTAAAAAAATCACAATCTTTTTATGGTCTTACAGATAAAAATTATGATCAACTTTTACAAGTTATTCTAATTGAGGGTCTAAAAACAAACCAGAAGAATATTTTTAATGATAAAGATATGCCTACTGATAAAAAAAATGATGTGCATCTTAATAAAGCATTAGCCAATTATGCAATATATAATTCTGAATGGCAGAGGTTAATAAACTATATAGACAAATTTCCTAATTATATCTCAGAGGAACAAAAATGGACTTATTGGAAGGGTAAAGCATTTTACAAGCTAAATAAAAAAAATTTTAACGAGGTGCTTGGTCAATTATCAAATGAGAGATCATATTATGGATTCTTGTCTGCGCACTTGGTTAACAAACCTTTAAGTATTAATAATATTCCATATCAAGCCTCTAAAAATGACCTTAAAAATCTAAGTTTGAGATTCGAAATAAAAAGAATCTATGAGCTTTTTATTTTAGGGAAAAA
>CEWG01046435.1_pt1 | contig 10734 bp, 9 predicted proteins | sample 361411 | NCBI WGS metagenome assembly CEWG01 (sample SAMEA2622173, study PRJEB7988) | marine metagenome | biome: marine biome (ENVO:00000447); feature: surface water layer (ENVO:00002042); material: "saline water (ENVO:00002010), including plankton (ENVO:xxxxxxxx)" | depth 5 m | reverse complement strand
TGCGGCGGGATGGATGAGGTAATAAAAGATGGGGATAATGGATTATTGTTTGAATCACGCAACTTAAATCAAATGTTTTCAAAAATCGTAGATTATCTTGATTTTACCGAAACTCAAAGATTTAATTTGGCAACTAATGCTAAAGACCATATCATAAATTATCATAACTTGGAAAATCATTGCATTATGATGGAAAAGTTGTTTGAAAAGTGTATGAGTGTTAAATGAGAATTGGCATCGTTTTATCAAAATATTCTGAAAAATCTGAGACATTTTTTCGCTTAAAAATAGATGCCCTAAATAATACAGGGAAAAAAGTTATAGTTTTTTCAGATAAGAATCATATGACAAACAATGTTCATTTTGTTAAAAATCCAATACTACATAAAAATAGATTTATGAGAATAGTCAGATTTTGTCTTGATACCATTACTATAATGATATTAAAGCCTGCAATTACATATAAGTTTCTTAGATTAGAAAAGTTAGATCAAATATCTTTTTTCAATCGTTGGGCAAACCTTTTTTTAAATTCAAAAATTTTACGTTATGAATTAGATTGGTTACATTTTGGATTTATAACACTAGCTTTGAGACGTGAAAATGTTGCGAGAGCAATAGGAGCAAAAATGGCAGTCAGCTTGAGGGGCTATGATATAAATACCGTACCGCTTAGGGATAAAAAAATCTATAAATCATTATGGAATAAAATTGATAAGATACATTCAATATCAAATTATTTATTAATTAAAGCAAATTCATTGTTCCAGAACCATCAAAAACCGTATAGTATCATTCATCCAGCGATTGACTTAGAAACTTTTGAATATATTGGAGACATTAATCATTTTTCAAAAAAAAGAACTACAAATTTTCTTACAGTTGCAAGATTAAATTGGATTAAAGGTCTTGAAAGTACGATTGAGGCAATGGGTATTCTCAATTTAAAATCTATTGATTTCCATTACTCTATTGTAGGAAGTGGTGAAGACAAGGAAAGAATACTTTTTGCTTGTGATAATTTAGGGATCCTTTCAAGAGTTACAATTTATGAAAATATTAATCATAATGATGTCTATACTCACTATTGTAATTCCGATTTGTACATTCAATATAGTCATGAAGAGGGTTTTTGTAATTCTGTTCTTGAAGCGCAAGCAACTGGAATACCATGCATCGTATCAAATTCATCTGGCCTTATAGAAAATATCATAAATAACAAGACTGGTTGGGTAGTACAAAAAAATAAACCAACTTCATTAGCGGTTAAGATAGAAGAAATCCTAGAAATGAGCCAAAAAGAAATATTAAGTATTAAATCAAATGCAAGACATAGAATTGAAACAAAATTTAATTTGGATTACCAAGCAAAACTCTTTGATAGATTTTATGATTAATCGAAACCTTTCAATAAAATTTCAAATAAAACTTAATTATCAATTTTAAATGACTTCTTAATAAAATAATTAATCAGTTATGTTTGGTCATATTTATAATCAATTACTCAAAGAAGTAAAACCTGTTTGGTATTACTATTTTCAAAATGAATCAATTAAAAATTATTTTAGTGATTATGATAAGATGTCAAAGGAAGAGAGAAATATCATTCCACTTAGTAAGGATTACAGCGATAAAAGGATGAGAAGTTTAGATGCTTCCTTCATTGCTTGGAATAAAGGTTATATTGATATTGATTCAAAAAAAAAATATTCATCGAATTTTTCAATTAACAGCATTCCATTAAATGACCATTACATATTTTTAAGAAGAATGTTTAAACCAATTTGGTCATATTACTTTTTAATAAATAGAATTTTAACCTTTAAAAATCCATTAAATGAACTAATTGCATTCTGGAATGCAATTGATACAAAGAGAGTAAGTCTATATGAGCCACATTTCAAACGCGAAGATTATGATTCGTACTTTTCAAAAATAGTTCAAAGTAATCCTCTTATAAGTGTAATAATCCCAACATACAATCGATACGAAAATTTGGTTAGTGTATTGTCTGATTTAAATTTGCAAAATTATACAAACTTTGAATTATTAGTAGTTGATCAAAGTGAACCTTTTGAAAAAAGTGTATATGAAATATTTCAAGGTAAGCTGATTTTAATAAAACAGGTTGAGAAAGAGTTATGGAGAGCGAGGAATAATGCAATAAAAAAATCAAAAGGTGATTATTTACTTTTTCTTGATGATGATTCAAAAATAAGTCCAGATTGGATTTTACAACACCTGAAATGCATCGACTATTTCAAAGCAGATATTTCAGCCGGTGTATCATTATCGGTTATTGGTGCACCTATACCAGTTCATTATAATTATTTTAGATGGGCAGATCAATTAGACACCGGTAATGTATTAATAAGGAGGACTGTTTTCAATAAATGTGGACTATTTGATCAAAAATTTGAAAAAATGAGGATGGGAGATGGTGAGTTTGGGCTCAGGTGTTTGATAAATGGTTTTAAAAGTATAAACAATCCATTAGCAAGCAGAACTCATATGAAAACTGCGACAGGAGGTTTAAGAGAAATTGGAGGATGGGATGGGCTAAGACCAAAAAGTTGGCTTTCTCCTAAACCAATTCCTAGTGTTCTATACTTTTTTCGAAAATATTGGGGTGATAAAGCTGCTTTACATTTTATTGTGCAAACTATTCCAGTATCTTTGTTACCCTATAGATTTAAGGGTATAAAAAAAGTAAGTATAATTAGCTTCATGTTATTTATCTTACTTTTTCCAATAATTTTTATTCAAGTTATCCTATCTTGGAAAATCGCTAACCGTATGCTTGAAGAGGGCTCTAAAATTGAAAGAATTAGATGAAGTCATATTTTTAACCTCTGAATTTCCACCTATGCATGGTGGAATAGGTTCGCAGGCTTTTAATATTTATAAAGAATTGTCAAAAAATAACTATACCATTTCAATAATTGCTCCTTTTGCAAAATCTGAATTAGAGGAAGGTATAATAGACAATAAAGATAGAATTTTCAGATACAGCACTAATCCTTTTTTTAAAATATTATCCATAATTCTTTCTATAATAAAATTACTATTAAAAAATAGAAGTAGTATTATAATTGCATCAGGACAATTGCCAGTAATAATTATCGGAAATCTTCTTTATATAATTAAATGTAAATCTATTGCCATAATACATGGTCATGAATCAATAATGGGTAAAATTATTAGAAAAAAAATATTTAGTTTTTCAATAAAACAATATGATAGAGTAATTGCTGTGTCATCTTTTTCAAAAAATATAATAAAAGCTACTATCTCTCAATTGGATGTTTCAGTAATTAACAATGGAATAGATATAAATAGATTTAAGAAATTTCCAAAAAATAAAAAAAAGATAAATGGCGTACGACTCCTTACAATTGGTTCCTTGACCGAAAGGAAAGGTCAAAAAAATATTATTAATGCTTTGCCTTTGTTGAAAAACAAATTTGGCAATGTTTTTTATCAAATGGTTGGAGCACCTGTAATGTCTAATGAATATCAAAACTTAGCAAGTTCATATGGTGTACAGAAACTGATAAAAATACATTCAGTATTACCAGATGATTTAATGGTAGATGTAATCTATGATTCTAACATATTTATTATGTTAAGCAATAACTTAATATCAGGAGACGTTGAAGGATTTGGCATTGCAATATTGGAAGCAAATTATTTTGGTCTACCAGCGATAGGATCAAAAAATTGTGGTATTGAGGATGCGATTTGTGATAGAAAAACGGGAAGGTTAATAAATCCTAACAATCCTAATGAACTTGTAGAGGCTATTGAGGATGTACTTGAAAATTATAAAAATTATAGTGAAGAAGCAAAAAAATGGGCTTTATCAAATGATTGGAGCATAAGATCTAAAGCTTATCTAAAGATGATATCAGAATTATGATTGATAAAGAAAAACAGGTTTATGAATTTTTTAATGAAACCAATAATTATCTACATAAAGATTTTGGAATTCATTGCAGAAAAGAAATACTATTTGATTTATTAGGACAAATAAAAAATAAGAGAATTCTAGATATTGGTTGTGGCAATGGTATGGTATCATTGAAATATGGACATTCTAATTATTTAACACTAGCTGATATCTCAGAGAATATGATAAAAATTTCTAAGGACAATGCAATTGTTGAAGAAGTGGATAATGTAAAATTTTTGGTTTCATCTCTTGAGACCCTTAAAAATAAAAAACAATATGATATAATAATTGCATTAGGTTTATTGGCTCATACTAATTCTCTCAAATCATCTATAGAAAACTTAAGAAAAAGGTTGAAGAAAGGTGGTTATTTAATATTGCAATTTTCTGAATTTTCCCTTTTTAGATATCAGTTAAGTAAATTATTTTTTAAATACAATTACAAAATTAATAAAATCACAAAAGATGAAATCTTTCATTTATTAGAGAAAAATAATTTTGTTCAAGCTAAGGCAGTTAGATATTCTTTATTATTTCCTGGTATGGGACTATTTCCAAATTGGTTACTATACAAGTACACAATGTTCACTTATAAAAACAAATTTATATCAAAGTTTGGTACTGATTATATATTAAAGGTTAGGTTAGAAAAATAATGGTTTTAACCATTATATCCCATACTCCTCATTTTCAAAAAGATGGTGAGTTTTATTCTTGGGGTCCAACTTTGAGGGAATTAAATAGTCTTACAAGACTTTTTTCTATAATCTTCCACTTAGCACCATTGCACAATAGTCAGATTACCTCTGGTTATGCTCAAATTGAAAATAAAAAAATAAGATTTATTCCTTTAAAGCATGCTGGAGGAAAAAGTCTAATTGACAAGATTGATATTTTATTGAAAATGCCAAATAATTTAATTAAGATACATAAATATTGTAATCAATCAGATTGGATACAATTTAGAGCTCCCTCTAATTTAGGAATTTACGTATTACCATATCTTTCTTACTTTTGTTCAAAAAATCGTTGGGTAAAATATGCTGGTAGTTGGGGAAAAAAAGATGGAACCTTTTTCTATCGCTTGCAAAAAGAATGGCTAAGCAATAATATTCAAAAATGTCGAGTAACTATAAATGGGGAATGGGCAAATCAAAAAAAACATTGCCTTTCATTTGAGAACCCCTGTTTAACTAATAACGAATTGTATTTTAGTAAAATAATTTCTAAGAAAAAAACCTATGATACTTCATTAAAAATTTGCTTTGTAGGTCACTTGGAATCAAATAAAGGATTAGAAAAATTATTATTAGCATTAAAATTCGATTTTAGAAAATTAAATTATGAAAAAGTCTATGTTGTTGGAGATGGTTCAAAAAAACAATACTATTTAGAATTAGCAAAGACAATCTCTGATGTTAAAATAGACTTTATTGGAGAGGTCAATAAAAGTAGCCTTGATAAAATTTATGAAAAATGCCATTTATTAGTTCTTCCTTCAAAATCGGAGGGCTTTCCTAAAGTTATTGCTGAGGCTGGAGCTTATGGATGTGTTCCAGTTGTTTCTAAAGTAGGAAGCATAAATCATTATATAAACTCGAATAATGGCTACTTGTTAAATCAAAATATTCCTAAAGATATATATGAAAAATTGCTCATGATATCTAGAGATAGAAAGACGTTAAAATTGAAAGCAGATAATATGTTTCAATTATCAAGAAAATTTTCATTCAAAAAATATAACAATAGGATAGATAGCCTGATATTGAAAACAAAATGATCAATTACATTTTTCATAAGAATAATTTTTTTTGGATGTTATTCCATGTTTTGCTTGGTATAGTTAGTACTTTTACATCTGGATTTATGATATTTTGGATTTACCTTTTTATTTTAACTTCCTTTAATACAATATTTTCAGATTTATTCTTGAGAAATAGAATCCAAAAATTTATACCATTTGTAGTTTACATTTGTTCATTCGAGGTTTTTGGAAGAATTTTGAAAGCATATCCCTACATACCTTGGGAGGTTAGTAAATATGTTTTGATTTCCAGTTTTATTATTTTACTTCTCATAAATAAAATAAAAAACCCTAGTAAGGTAGGTATATTAATCGTTCTTCTTTTAATACCTGGAACTTTAATTGACTTGAGTTCGAAAGTCAATCTAGAACTACTAATTAATAATCTATTTGGAATTACCAGCCTAGCTGTTCTACTCATTCTAATTAAAGATTATAGTATAACCAAACAAGACTTTGATTCCATATTACGTTTATTATGGTATTCTACAATACCAACATTGATATATGTAATCATTAGAACTCCGGAGCTCACGCTATTAAACTTCACTTTGAATGCAAACTTTCAAGCCACTGCTGGATTTGGAAGTAACCAAGTTGCTTCTATATTAGGGATCGGTATGTTTCTCAGCTTTTATGCCTGGATGAACAAACATTTATTTTCGGGTAATCATAGTCTTGATGGTCTTTTCATAGGGCTATTTGCTTACCAAGGTTTTTTGACTTTTTCCCGCGGTGGCATGGTGGTTGTTTTGATTACTATAGTTGTATACTATATCTTATTTAGGTCTTCTAACTTTTATACAGACATCATAAAGATAAGAAGATTAAGACCATTTTTTTTCTTCTCATCTGCTATCATTATAATACTTACAACCTTCTTCTTTATCCAAAATGTCTCTGAGGGTAATATAACAAAAAGATATGCCGGTGACACAGCAGCAACTTTATCTGGTGCACAAATTAAAACTATAAATACAATAACAACAGGTAGATATGACCTTTTTAAAGAAGATTTAAATTTATGGTATAAGAATTTTATTTTCGGAACAGGAATAGGTGCATCCAAATTTTTGCGTGGAAATGGTTTTAATGAAATTTCGCCACACACTGAGATATCTAGATTGTTGGCAGAGCATGGCATTTTTGGTCTTATTATCATTCTAATAATGTTTGGCTTGGTCTACAGAAGTTATAATATCAATAAATCTAATTCATACAGGGGGATATTAGTATGCCTTGGTTTAATTGCTATTGGAACTGCAATGCACTCTGCAATGAGAACATTTATTACTCCAATTTTCTTTTGTTTGAGTACTATGAGAATAATTGAAGATAAAATAGATGATGATTGAATAATATGAAATTGTTATATATTTCTAATGTATTAGGTAATAGAGGTTTCACCCCGGGGATTGCAGAAAACCTATCGAAAAAATTTTCTGATTTTGCAACGGTAACTATTGTTTCTAATAAAAAAAATTATGTATCACGATTATTTGAAATGATTTTCACAATTTATAATAAACATAAAAATCTTGATTTAGTACTCATCGATACATTTAGTGGGAAGTCATATTATTTTGCGATATTAAGTAGCTATGTTTGCTATTTTCTTAATCTTAAATATATTTTGGTTCTTAGAGGAGGAAATCTAAAAAATGAGTTTCTTAGAAAAAAATTAATTACGAAAAAGATTTTTTTTAATTCATGTCAGATTATTTCACCATCGGTCTTTTTTGAAAAAAGTTTGAACAGGATTCAAATTAAGACAACTTATATCCCAAATTATATAGATATAGAAAATTATAGATTCGCACTAAGAAAAAAATGTATGCCAAAACTTTTATGGGTAAGGTCATTCCATAAAGTCTATAACCCTGAGATGGCCATTTATGTTACACATGAATTAAATAAAATTTATCCAAATGTAAAATTATGTATGGTCGGCCCTGATAAGGATGGGATGCTTGAGAAATGTAAACGATTATGTAATCGTTTAAATATTGCTAAAAATGTTGAATTTACTGGGTTACTTAAAAAAAAAGATTGGATCAGTCTTTCATATAATTATGATATTTTTTTAAATACAACAGATTATGATAATTTACCAGTAAGTGTTCTTGAGGTGATGGCACTTGGTATTCCTATTGTATCAACAAATGCTGGAGGACTGAAGTATTTGCATAATCAAGGATTAGACGGATTACTGGTTGAAAAAAATGACATACAAATGATGAAGACTAACGTTATAAAGCTAATTGAAAATAAAAAGTTAGCTCAAGCACTTTCTTATAATGGAAGGCAAAAATCTAAGAAATTTCGTTGGGAGAAAGTCAAAAATTTGTGGAATAAAGTTTTTGAGTCCATAGAATAATAAATTTTATGATTGATAAAGAGCAAAGTAGAATAAACAAGGTTTATAAAAATTATTTATTAAATGAAGAAAACAGTAAAAAGTGGTCTAGCCAGAATTATGGAAACTCTTTAATCGAGAATGAAAAATTAAAATTAATTCAAAAGGTTTTAGAACCACTAGATTTGCTGAATAAAACTGAAAGTATCTTAGATATTGGCTGTGCAAATGGAAACACTATATCCTTAATAAAGAAAATAGGCTTTGTAGAAAGTATTATATGGGGTGTTGATTTGCGAGAAAATAGATTAAATGATGCTAAAATTTTATATCCTAAGTCAAATTTCAAATGCATGGATGCTCGATACCTTTCATTTCGTAATAATAGTTTTGATATTATATCAATATTTACCGTTTTTTCATCAATACTCAGAAAGGTAGATAGAATTAAAGTTGCTACTCAAATAGATAGGGTTTTAAAACCAAAGGGTATCGTTATCTTTTATGATATTAGATATAGAAATCCATTTAATTACAATGTGATTGGAATTAAATACCCTGAAGTCGATGAACTTTTCCCTAGATATAAAAAAAGAATTAAACCAGTAACATTATTACCCCCTTTTTCAAGAATGATTGGAAGAAAATCTAAATTTCTTTACAATTGGTTTTCAAAAATATCCTTTTTGAGAACACACTACCTAGGCATAATGACAAAGGATAAATAATTAGTAAGATTTTCAAATTAATAATGTACTTAATTGGTTATGATATCTATGCAGGCCAAAAAATAATAAAAACATTAAAAAACTTGTCAAGAAAAGATAGACTTGATAGGATGAAAAACAAAAGATGGGAGATCGCAAACTTCCATTATCTAAACAATAATTTATATCGTAAAAAGGTAGGTGAAGAATTTCCTAGCAAATGGAATAATTTACCAGTCATGCAAAAGGTTGATTATCAGTTTGAAATAAATAATATTATATCTAAAGGTTACAAACCTAGCGAGGTTTATAAATCAAATACATCAGGTTCTTCAGGGCATCCATTTCATTTTGCTAAGGATAGAGATTGTCACGCACTATCATGGGCATTTATTTTAAATCGTTATGAAAGTCTTGGAATAAAAGAAGGCGATTTAGAGGCTAGATTTTATGGTATACCACTAGAAACAATACCTTATTTTAAAGAGAAACTAAAAGATTTATTAATGAATAGGGTAAGATTCCCTGTTTTTGACTTATCAGATTATGCATTAAATCAATTTGTAAATAGATTTAAGAAAAAGAAGTTTAATTATATTTATGGATACACTAATTCTATTGTAATCTTTGCCAGATATTTAATTGAACATAAAATCAAAATCAAAAATATTTGTCCGACATTGAAATTAGTTATAGTTACATCTGAAGCATGTACCATTAAAGACAGAAGTATACTAAATAAGGCTTTTGATTTGCCTATCTATAGCGAATATGGTGCATCTGAATTCGGTTATATAGGTACTCAGGGTTCTAAAAATAATTGGGAGGTTGCTAATGAATTACTTTTTCTGGAAAATGATTCTGATGGTAACATCTTAATAACAGATTTAAATAATAGAGCATTTCCATTTATAAGGTATAACATAGGTGATATTGGCAAAGTTTTAACAAAAAAAAATGGAAAACAGATTATAAATAGTTTAATTGGCAGGACAAATGATAATATTATTTTACCAAGTGGTAAGATTTCACCAGGATTAACCTTTTATTACGTTTCAAAATCGTTGCTTGAAAAAACATTTATTTTAAATGAATTTATAATAAGACAAACAAAGAAAGATTTTTTTGAATTTGACATCGTAGCATCTGGACCATTGGATAAGGTAACAGAAAAAGAATTGCAAAATAAAATTGATACTTATCTAGAGCCAGGTATTAGTTTTAAAGTAAATATTGTTGAAAAAGTTATTCGACCAAAAAATGGGAAAATAAAACACTTTTACTCTTTTCTATAGTCCATGTTAGCATCTATTATTATTCCCGTTTTCAATGAAGAAAAATATATAGGTCAAGCTATTAATTCTTGTTTAAACCAAATTAATATAACTAAGAATCATGTAGAAATAATAGTATGTGATGGGAGAAGCACTGATGATACAACTGTTGTTGTTAAAGATCTAATGAGAAATCATTGCCAAATTAAATTAATTAAAAATAACGATAAGTTTATGCCGCATGGTTTTAATAAGGCGTTATCAATTACTAAAGGCAAATACGTTATGGTGATGAGCGGCCATTCTACACTGGAAAGTGATTATATTTATAATTGTTTGGAAATTATTTCAAAATATGATGCTAAATGTGTAAGTGGTGTTATGGATACAATACAGAGCAATTATGTAGGGAAAATTATTAGTTTAGCACTTTCAACAAGGTTTGGGGTTGGTAATTCTGACTTTAGAACAAAAATTAATTCTGGGAAATACGTAAAAACAGGAGTGTTTGGTTTTTATTCATCTGAGATTTTTATGGAAATAGGAGGTATGGATGAAGAATTAGTAAAAAACCAAGATGAAGAGTTTAATTTTAGACTTATCAAAAGTGGTCATAAAATATGGCTTGATCCATTGATTAA
>CEWG01212193.1_pt1 | contig 10736 bp, 9 predicted proteins | sample 361411 | NCBI WGS metagenome assembly CEWG01 (sample SAMEA2622173, study PRJEB7988) | marine metagenome | biome: marine biome (ENVO:00000447); feature: surface water layer (ENVO:00002042); material: "saline water (ENVO:00002010), including plankton (ENVO:xxxxxxxx)" | depth 5 m | reverse complement strand
TCCAGAAAATTTTTGAACTTCATTAGAAAGATTATCCAAAATAATTTCTGATACTTTTTGTAAATGTTTATTCATCCAATTTAAAGTATACTTTTAATTAATACCAAGTAACATACTCCTATGAATAAAGAGAAAACAAAAGTTGTTTTATTAGCCGGTGGAAAAGGGACCCGCATTAGGGAAGAAACCGACATTACTCCAAAACCAATGATTAAAGTTGGAAAAATTCCTGTAATAGAACATATTATGAATAGGTATATCAAATTTGGACTAAACAATTTTTTAATTTGTACTGGTTATAAAAGTGAAGTTATAAATAACTATTTTGCTAATTATTCAACCACTAGAGATTTTTCTATAAATACAAGTAATAATTCAATTACCCCCTCAGGCAAATTACCTGATTTTAATCTTGAAGTTATTTTTACAGGAGATGAAACAGAAACTGGAGGAAGAATTTATAAAATCAGAGACAAAATAGAAGAAGATACATTTATCGTTTCCTACGGTGATTGTTTAGCAAATGTTGATTTAGATAAGTTAATAAATTTTCATAAAAGTAAAAATAAAGTTGCCACTATTACAGTCACAAAATTACATTCGAGATTTGGATTTGTTGAATTAGATGACGAGTCATTAGTCAATTCTTTTAGAGAAAAAGAAAAAGAGAAGCAACTTTATAGCATTGGATTCATGGTTTTCAATAAAAAAATTTTTGATTACTTAGATGACGATGTTACTTTAGAAAAAGAACCGTTTACAAATCTCGTAAAAGATGAGGAAATAGTTGCATTTGAGCACGAAGGTTTTTTTGAGCCTATGGACACTTATAGAGAATATTTAAAACTAAATAAACTTTGGGCTTCAGGTAATGCACCATGGGAATAAAAATTAGAAACGACAATGTTGAAATATTTTTCTAAAGATCAAATTGAATATTGGTATAGAAAATATATACCAGAAAAAATAAGAGATTTTATAAGAGACTCAATTCCTTTTTGGATACAATTAAGGTATTTTTCAATCCAGGCAAAAAAATTTGATCTTGAAAAACAAGGGCACGGAGAAGCAAAAAAACTATTAGAACTATGTGAAAAGTTTGAAATTAATAATGGATATTATGTTGATATAGGCGCCTCTGATGGATGGACTTCATCGGCAACTTTTCCTTTTGCAAAAAGTAATAATTTTTCTGGATTGTCTATTGAACCTGATAGTTTGAAATTTAAAAAAATGAATTTTATTTACAAAAATTTTAATAACACTCACCTTTCTGATTCGAAAGTAACTCCAGAAAATATCACATCTTTATTGAAAGAATTTGATGTTCCGGAAAATTTTGATTTACTTAATTTAGATATTGACTCTTATGATCTATTTGTAGTCAAAGCACTTTTAAATTCATTTCAACCGAAAATAATCTCAATGGAAATTAATGAAAAAATACCACCACCCATTTACTTTACAGTCACCTATGATGAAAAACATGTTTATGAAGGAGACGACTTTTATGGATGTTCACTCCAGGCTGCATATGAGGAGCTTTGCAAATTTGATTACAAGCTTCACACTCTTCTGTACAATAATGCAATTTTTATTTCAAGTGAAGTAAGTACAAATCAACAAAAGCTCTCTATTACAGAATTTTATATAAATGGTTATGTAGATAAACCAGATAGAACACAAAAGTTTTCATACAACAAAGATAAAGATGTGTTGCTAGATATGGATAAAAATAGCGCGGTTGATTTTATTAATGATTTATATAAAAATTATGCTGGAAAATATCTAATTGAATTAAGAGATTAATAATTTTGAGGCAGTTGGTGACCAAAAATTACCTTGCTGATTGCTTGTTCGTATTTAGAAAATTTAAATGAATTTAATTCTTTATGTGAACTTATATAATTTTCACTCAAAGAAAAATCATCTAAAATCTTATACTCCAAAATAATATTATTATTCATAAAAGAAACATATCTGTTTATTAAATTTTCAAATTTTAAATCTGAATCAAGAGTAAGTCTTATTTTGCCATTGCTTAAGTAAGAACGGTTGTATGTTATTTTACAAATTTTCTTTAGCACTCCGTAAGATTGATCGTGGATTACGTTTGGAGGATTATTTATCTTTTTTGAAGTTTTATACTTACCATCTGTAAGTTTTATTTTCTCTTCGAGATAAATGTTTCCAAATTTTTCACGCACTCTAATTTTTTTTCTTGGTACTACACCTTCTACAGAATCTTTATAGATATCAAAATTAATATTTTCATAATAAATCGAACTAATTTGACGCGATGGAAAAATATACTCAAATCCGTCAGAAAAGAATTTACTAAGAAACTTGCCTTTCTCACTAGTGGGGAATACTACCTTTTCTTCTATTCTTTTTTCAATTTTAGCTATCATCACTAACCACTATAAACGAGTCTGGCTGAGAAAAAGTTTTTGAATCATTGCAATTCACTTGATTAATTTTTAGTTTTGAGGGACCAAATTCTTCTTTTTTTCTATAAGATGCATAACAGTATTCAGTACCGGTTAATTTATAAAAATTTATATCTACTTCTGAACTGTCTTTAATTGCTAATCCTATGTATGAGTCAGAAACTGACATCTCCTCAATTCTTACTGTGCTACTTTCGCCTATTGATATACCCTTATCAAAACAATTCTGAAGATTTAATATTTCAAACTTATATTCACCTTTAGAAACATCTACGCAGTCATTTCCGGAATTTAGAATTAAAGTATTCATAAACAATATTTCGGAAAAATCGGCATCAATTGAATCAAACTTAGAACCATTGATTTCTATTGAATTGATATATCCTTTTGACCTTACAAAGTTAACCGAATCTTCACATGGAGAGTTAGTAACTTTTATAGATACATTTTTCATATTTGAATCATAAATGTTTAAACACCCTGTATAAAATGTTTTATCATATCTAGCTTCGTCAAAGTTGTTTTCAGAATCTAACTTGCTTAATTCATCATAACTTAAATCAATAGTGACATTATCAAGTTCAGAATTGCTAATCAAATATTTGCCTTGATTTTTTGGTTTAATTTTAATTAATCGACTCTTATCGTTGATTTCATAGTTAATTTTTTGATTAGAAAATATATCGATACCATATATATTTTCTTTAAATTCAAACATCTCATTCATAGAATTTTTTGAATACAAACTGTCTAAATTTTTACTAACATAAAAAGCTATTTTATCGTCGATTTTTAATCTTCCATTCAAAAGTTTAATTTGATCATCATATGAAAGGTTTGTAGTGAAGCAATCAATTAAATCTGGGCTACAAATTTTAAAATTTTCTTTATCTTTAAAAACTATGTAATTTAAATTCAAATTTTCTTCTGATTTTTGAAAATAATCTAATACAGAGTTTTCTTTTTTTATATGATTGTTGGAAATTACAAGTTCGATTTTATCAAGCCTACTTAACAATTCTTCTATAAGATTATTCTGTATAAAATCAATATTTTCTTGACTTAGCCCTCTGTCTTTAAGTAAATTAGCCAATTTATCTAAATCAATTTGATTAATTTTCTGTTTTAGAATCGGTATCTCTTTCAGATAATTGATATCAAGAATTATTTCACCATAATCCTCATTTTCAGCATATGTAAATGGTTGGTAATTTATATGTTTTGTATTTAAGAAATGCGAACCACCATCGTAAAAAATTGGAACTATTGAATCATTTTGTGGATTAATGTAGTATTTTCTATCATCTACTGTTAAAGAATGGTAATTTTGTAATGCTACATTAAGTAAAAAGAATTGTCGCAAATTACTTGCCGAGATTGTATCTATTCTTTCATAATTAAGATCCATTAAAGAATTGTTATTCTGATCATGAAATATTCTTAACTTTGAATAAATTTCAAGTGATTTAAAACCATACTGAAAATTTATATCATTCTGTATTAGCCAAGTTTCATTTACTATTCTCGCTAAATCTATAGATTTATCATCCCACTTATATGGGGGTGGAGCATTAGATTCTAGAAGAGGTCCTTCTTTCAAATTGTTATTCTGAAGAAATTCAGCGTTTATTTTTTCTTGGAAAAGATAAGTGTTAACATCTCCATTGAAATCGATTTCTACAAAAAAGGTAGTTGGAGCTAAAAATCCTAATTCTTGAAATATTGATGTCATAAATATTTCATTTTCACCTTGTCTAGTTCTAGGTATGAAAAGTTTAAATTTTCTGTTCTGTAGTATATTGCCTTCATTCAAAGAAACCTCTAAAGAACTGATATACATATTTTCTTTTTTCAATACATGATCCATATAATCGCCTGTAAATCTAATTCTTCCATTCATTGTGCATAAAAAATCATTATTTTTTAGAATAATTTTGGCGTCAAAGTTATCTTTAAATCTGTCTGGATCCCATGTTTGCTTAGAGTTGTTTACTATATTTTCAAGATTTCGATACCACTGTTGTGCATCCGGAGTTAATATATTAATTCTTTGAGGTATGGTTTTAGTTATCCCGTTTCTAAAACTATACAGACTTTCATAATTTAGAGAGTAGCTGTTGTCGAAATACCTTGAATTAGAATTTTCAATTAATGAGTCTGAATCATCACATAATTGGTTAATAGAAGAGTCGAATTTTGTACTTTGTTCATTAGAACTTAATAAAGAAAAAAATGAGAAAAAAAAGAAAAAAGTTAATAATACGAAAAAGCTAATTTTCATCAATTGATACTGTATAGTTAAGCTCCACTAAGTCGCTTCCAATCGTTTGACGAATTTTATCAATTGTTTCTTTGTTATCTAAATTGTTTAGAACAAAATAATATTCAAAATAGTTTTCAGATGTAACTTTAAAATAAACTAACAATAAGTCATTCGAAATTTCACTGTAATTAAATTCGGATTTAGAGATTAAGTTTAATTGATTGTTGTTTTTTAATGTTTTTTCATCTTTATCAAAAAGTTGAAAAAACATTAAAACAATTACGATTAAAAGAAAAAGAAATACTGCTATTGAAATATTCACTGCTGAGGAAATTCCGATTGTTATTAGATAAAAGTAAATAACTAATTCAAAAGGATTTCTAACCGGGGTTCTAAATCGAACAATGGATAATGCACCCACCATTCCCAGTGAAAGAGCAATATCACCTGAAATTGCAAATGTTATCGCAGTAGCAATTGGGGGTAACAGGCTAAATGTAAGCTTATTGTGTTTTGATTGCAAAAAATTTTCACCAAAAAAAACTAAGATAATATTAGAAAGTGTACCTATTACGGTTGCAACGCTTAGTTTAAGAACTAAGTTTGAGATTTCTGTAAATAAATTTGTTTGTATTAATGATTGTATTAAATTAAGAATTTCCATATAACCTCATGCTAATTTTAACTCTAATACTAATTTTTATTGATTTAATTTAATTTCTTTAAACACAAGACCATTTTTAGTTTCAAAAATTTTAATAATTGTATCAGTTTCAAGCCCACCAATACCATTTGCAATGAAGGTTATATTTCCGTAATTTTTACAAAATGTATTCGCACCAAATGCACCATAGTCTCCTGAAATGACTATTAGCTCTTTACCATTAGTGTCAATCCAGTCAATTGGCAAAGGGTCAAGCTTTTTCAAAAATTGATTGCTATTTGGGGAAACACCATTTGGGAATAGGTCTTTCCAAAATAATTGATGAGAAAAAAGTATTATAGTTTTTGAAGAACTTTTTTTAATAATTTCATTAATTAAGTTTTTTTGGTAGACATTAGGTAACCAGTCAGAGTTATTAAAGTTCGCACCAATAAGCAAAGTGCTCTGCATCTCAGCACTAAAAAAATCTTTTTCAAAAACCTTATAAAAATTATTATTATCACGTACTTCGTGGTTCCCAGGAACTAGATAATACGTATCAAAATGTTTTTCTATCTGTATTTTTGTTTGTTGCAAATCTTCTAATGTATTATTTCTATTAAAGTCCCCATTAAATATTGCTATTTCATTATCATAATTATTCCGACTTAAAAAATAACGCAATAGATTTTCGGATAAACCTACATTGTCTCCACCTGGTTTACCATATGCATGCCCTACAACAGTAAAAGTATTTAAAATATCCTCCTGGTTTAACACCGTATTATTTTCAAATATTTCACAATTTTGATTTTCAAGGATTAAATCATTTTGAAGTTCTTGATTTGATAGATTGTTACTTGTCTCATTGATTATAGGTTTTGTTAATAAAATTGAGTACAACAAAATAATTCCAATAGGAATATATATAAAAATTTTTAATGATGCTTTTTGAATGCTCTTAAAAAGCAAAATTATTACTGGAACAATTATTAAATAAGCCAAATATAAAATACGAGAATAATTAGTAATTCGAAAAAGAAAAATTGTAAAAGTAATAGCAATTAAGTTTGCACCAAAATAAATAAAATATTTATACAAAGAAAATTGATTAATTAATTCTTTGTTTATTTTGTTAAAGATATAAATTAATGAGACCAAGACTAAAGAATAAGCAATGCTTGTTGTATACAATAACCAGCTATCGCTTACCTCTGTTCCTATAAGGTTGAAGTCGTTTCTTAAGTTTTCAAAACTTATGTATTGATTATTATGATTTAGAAACAAGTTTAAACTGAAAGCTATAAATAAAATTATCACTACTATATATTAACTCAAGAAAAAATCGCTGACTTAGAACAGAACAAAGAAGATTTATTTAGATTTAATTATCTCAAATTTTTAGCTATCAACTTCAATAATTACATTAAGGAAGTTTTATTAAGTAAATACTTCCATCATAAGAAGTTGCAATTATTTCATCATTATCTCCATAATTTACTCTTATGCTTGTGATGCTTGTTATTCCTGGAATTGGAAAAATTTTAACCTCACGAGTAATTAAATTTAAAGAGAAAAGTTCTTGAGACAAATAATCAGCAAAATAAATATCGAAGTTGTAATCACTATTTATGTCAGATAAGATGTCACCACCTATAATTGCAGCTCTATAGATGTCTGTTTGACCATAACAATTTTCATTTTTTTCAGAGTAACAAGGTAGGTGGTTGTAATAAAATGCTGGCAGCACAGAGTTTTGTTCTACGTATGAAAGCCCTTCTTCCATTCCGTCACTTCCCCAAAAATATAGGTCTGAATCTAATGAGTAGTTTTCAATACTATCCAAATCTTCTGATCTCTTAGTTGCTTCAAAGACCGGCCATCCAAATATAGGTGTTGTCATTGAATATTTATATATGTTTAATTCTTCATTTTGTGTAAAACCAGTGTCGGCCACAATTAAAAAATCTTCAAATTCAAAAAATTGCCAAGGGTTTCTTAATCCTGTTGCAATAATATTAGTTTTAGTTATTTCGTTTTCACCTGATAAAATTAAGTTATTACGTTTTTTGAATTCACCTTTACCAGATAAGGCAACAATTTTTCCATAATACTCATTTGTATCAAGCGGTTTATGGTTAAGCCTAGATTCAAAATTAGCTTCTGTTCCATCTCCTATAGAGACCAAATATGCTGCATAATATTCAGACCAAAAAATACCTCCGGCATAATGTGAAGTTGCGAATATTGGAACTTTTAATAAAGTTTCTGAATCTTTTTTATTTTGAATATCGTTTTCAAAATAAAATAATTCAAAAACTAATTCATTGTTCTTATTTATATATGAAATAAGGAATTCATCTTCATTTGGATGTAAAAAAAAGCTAAGCAACCCTGACTCTAAGCTTTCTAAAAATACTTGACCCCTAATATCGAATACGATTTCAGCTTCTTCTTTTTCAATATTTAAGTCATATACAATCCCGTCCTTCGAGATTGCAAATTGTTTATTTCTAGACTTTGTCAAATTAAGAATAGGGCTTTCAAATTGAAATATTTTCTCTATTGATGGCGATTCAAAACAAGTTATGTTATGGCTACTTCCAAGAAAATCATTGCAGTTTTCCAACTCATAAAAACTGTGTTTGTAAGGTAATTCAAACTCATTTAAAGTTACAACTTTAGTAGTAGTTGTAGTGTCTTGAGCTGTAGTAGTTGTGGTATCTTCAACTACAGTATTCTCACTAGAACTACCACAAGAAATAATAAAAAGAAGTATAAGGATTGATGCTTTTTTCATATTTAAATCATAGTTTTATATATTTTTCTTTTGAAGTAAGAATACAAAATTATTTTCTGACATCTCGATAATTTGTGAATCAAAATTTTTAGGAATAAGTTTATTAACTATCTTCCATGTATCAATAGTCCAAACTCCTATATCTTCAATTATAAAAAAACCATCAATTTGTAAATTATTTAAAGCAAATAATAAAGTATTTAAATTAGAAAGTTGAAAATGTAGTCCATCATCAATAATTAAATCAAATTTTTCTTTTACATTATCAGTAATGTTTTTAAAAGTTTCTAAAATATTCTGATCAACAAAAAATGTTTTTATTCTTTCTTCAGAAAACAATATTTTTTTGTCAACATCTGCCCCATAGATTTTTGCTGAAGGAAATGTATCCCTAAATCCTTTGATTGACGCTCCAGGTTTACCATTAACTCCCATAGAGCTGACTATTTTTGGATTATTTGTACCTAAACCAATCTCTAAAATATTATATGGATTTTCAATATCATTTAAAATGCAAGAATAAATTAAATGATAATTATTTCTTACTTTATCTGACCCATATAAATCTAGATTTTTACTCAAATTGTCTTGAATTTTTTCAGTGTTCTTGTGTTTTTTTTGATCATAAAAAATTGAATAATTGAGAATTTTATTTTTATCTTCGAACTCTGCAATTTGAGCAATTTTAGGAATTGTCTCATTTATGTTTTTAACTACCAGTGGAACAAATGATTCATAATCTTGATTCCCATGAGGCTTAAAACTACTGAATGTTGTTAATAAATTTAAACTAGTCTTTTTTTGAGGGCTGTTCCATGGTGGGAATATATACGAATTCACTTTACCGATAATTTTTTTTATTATTTTCACGTGTCTATATTAAGTAAATTGAAATTCTAAGTTTGTATATAAAACTATCAATTCGAAACATGGAGGCAGTAAACTTTACTACGAGTAATTTACAACCTTCCATTTATCAGATAAGAACAAATTACTGTGTCTTATTTTGTGATAAAAAAGAGGCTTATCCATTACAATTCTGTCCACTAAATGTATAAAACTACTATTTATACAATGTATCTCTTTTGCATTTTCTATTACTTTTGTATATAAAAATATATTTTTGAAAATATCTGAGTCTTTTTCGACATAAATGCAATCTAGATCTTCATTTATATTTAAAGTAAATTTATCGTTATACGACTCACAATGTACAAGTTGATAATTTTCATTTTTTATATTGTAAAATTCTATTAAATGTTTATATAATTGTTCAGTTTTTTCTTGATGGTCTTTTAATAAAAAATAATCGTATGAAAGAGAGTAGTCAAAATCTAATTGATTATAGAACCATGTATTAAAAGGTTCTTTTTTTTGTTTTTCAAAACCAATTCTTAAAATAGGAAGGTTATTTTTATTGGAGAACATTAAAACATCAAAGTTAGAATTTGAATAAGAAACTTCAAAAAATTCTATTTTCTTATTCTCCTTATAGAGATACTTTATCATATCGGCGTACCTGTCTTTAATTGGTAAGTAAATTTTGTCATACATTTCTGAAAGTTTGTTGACCAACCCAAAGCAAACAATAGTATCCCCAAGACCAAGATGATGGTGAATAATTATTTGGTTTGCATTAATTTTTTCAGGAGTAAAAAAAATCATTTTCTTATAGGAGAAATACTTTAGAAGAATTTTGTCCAAAATTTTATTTTTTTGTTTATCTTTAGGCATATTTATCTAGATTAGACGATACTTTGGAAATTGGAAACAGTAACACAACTGTAAATAATAAGTTAATCCAGTTGCTAAAGTATCGAAATATAACTAGTTGAAGTCATTTTTTATGACCATTAATCATTTGTTGTATTAACAACTTTATAAATTGAGAAAGTTTCCAGACTATTTTCTAGTTGAAACTCTTTGAAATTATTTTCTATGTATTTAATAACCTCATATTGTTTATATGTATTTGTATCATCTAGGCCAAAGTACTTAGTTCTTTTGTAAAGTTTCAAGAACTCAGAATAATTTGAAAATTCTCCCCCATCGAATAAAATAAAGTCGAATTTAGTTGGTAATTTATCAAATATATTATCTACTTTTTTATATCTTCTAATATCTTGGATTAGCCATTCAACATTATCAGGTATCAATCCAGCTGCTTCAAAATCTATATTTCTTGATTTAGGTAATTCATCTATTTCAATAATTCTTCCCAATAATAGTTGGGTGCTTGGATTTAATAGATGTTTAAGATTTTTTAATGCTTGTTTGTGAAATATTTTATCTGTTTCGATTGATATTAAAGAATACTTTTCAAAATTCTCTTGAAGTACTTCTATTAATGTTTTAGTGGAACCTAACCCATTCCAAGTGCCGATATCTAAAATGTTAGTTAAAGAATTTTCTATAATAACCTTTTCAATCAACTTCCCTGATTCATCACATCTTCTGATTAATCCCGGTTCATTTTTAGCGGCTTGCTTACTGCGAATGTAATTTTTTATATTTTTTTTAAGTCTTATTAATTTTAATTTCAAGTTGTGGCCAGAGGCAGAATCGAACTGCCGACCCCTT
>CEWG01193469.1_pt1 | contig 10742 bp, 8 predicted proteins | sample 361411 | NCBI WGS metagenome assembly CEWG01 (sample SAMEA2622173, study PRJEB7988) | marine metagenome | biome: marine biome (ENVO:00000447); feature: surface water layer (ENVO:00002042); material: "saline water (ENVO:00002010), including plankton (ENVO:xxxxxxxx)" | depth 5 m | reverse complement strand
AAAATCACCGAGACAAAGACGACACGATCGTCGCTGGTGACGACTGCGCCGTTCATTTCAACATCGGAACGACGGGTGAAAAAGAGGTCCAAACTGTCTCGAACATCGTCTTCGATTCTTGAGAGCGAATGCAATTCAGAGAAGAAACTTGAGTAGTCCTGTTGCTCGGATTTAAGGTCAGTTTCTTCTTCAAGGGCACCGATGCCTACGCCCGAATCGAAGTCAATGTTCTGACCATCACCAATGACCCGAACGTTCAGTTGAACGGGTTTGAAGACCCTGAAAATCGCAAATTCCTCGAGCAGAGTTCGCAGCAGTTCAGCGCGAACTTCAGCGGCGTCGGAAAGCGTGTTTTCCGTATTTTTGTAGGCGACCATGATGTCTATTGACAGGTCCCTCACTTCGGTTTTGAACAAATCATCGTCCACATCAATTCCCAATTGTTCACTCACGTTATTGACCGTGTCGCTGACCAAGCGAGCGATGTGGGCTCGAGAAAGGATGTCGTCGGATTCCTGATGGTAGACTTTGTACATCACTGGATAGACAATGAGCAAGGTAATGAGCGAAAGTGAGAGAGAGATAAACGCCATCCACCAGGCCGGAATGCCGGCTGCACCACCGGTGAGCATGGCGGTTTCCCGACCACCGCCAAGTTCAGCGCCCATGAGGATGTAGCCCCAATCACCGAGGTCTTGTACGGTCCAGCAGGAACGTGGGCCGGCGTCTTCAATGCGAACTTCTGAATGTTCTGCATCGTCAACGAACGGGAGGAAAGACAGTGCCTCTTTGGAAATGGTGTGCTCGAATTTGATCGATTTCGAAATTGGTTCGAGCGTGGTGTTTGATGAGGTGTTCCGTTCTTCGAAGACCGTTACCCTGAACTCCAGTTCATAATGTCCCTCAGGAAGCTCTGAATAAGGCGCCTTAAAGTAGGCTCTTCCGTTGCTCGTATCGGCTTTGTTAATGGTCCGTACCGTTTCATTTGTTCCGTATTCCTCGTCAACAAGGCTCACGGTTTCCTCACCGATGATGTTGAAGAACGTGTAATTTAGGTAGGCTTCTCCGTTGGGAAGGTTGTGCCCTGCAATGGAAAACAATTCTTGGTCAGGGTCTGGGAAGATGTTGAGCCATGCCTCTTCGGTGATCTCGGTGCACTCGTCCCCGATGTCAAGGAACGTGGTCGAGGCCGTATGGTCGAGGCTTGTAGAATTTCCAAGCGCTCCTGAAGACATGGAGAACAATAACAAGGCAAAGAAGACACCGTAAGCGATGCCGCCAAGAAGCACAAAGTCCTCAATCTTCGAGAGGAACATCTTCCCACCGCCTTTTCGGCGTTGGCGAATTTCTTGGAGCTCCTTCCCTTCTCGGTCTTTGGCTTTGGCTTGCTCTTCAAACCCGTCGTTGACGACGGAATCCGAGCCCGCTTCCCTCGCCATGCATGAGCATACGTGCTCCGGTTCAAGAATCCTTTTCTTACATTTTCTCCCGTACTAAGCGGAGTTAACTTTTCTATAGAATTATATCTTCCCCTCATGAGGCCATCCGAAGGATGGAAGTTGGTGGGTCAGGCCGGACTTGAACCAGCGACCTCGGCATCTTCAGTGCCGCGCTCTCCCAACTAAGCTACTGACCCGGGCGAGTTTAGGCACAGCCCTTGCCATATCAAGCCTTCCGCTTGGAATCCAAGCCTCAAAACGGAGGTGGGGCTTAATCACGGGGATTATTCAGCGCCTTTCAACGCCTCTTTTTGGAAAGCAAACAGAGCATCCATGCCCTTGTCAGCTCCCTTGAGCAGGGCTGTTAGTTCATCCGCAGAGAAGGTTGATTCTTCGCCGGTTCCCTGCACTTCGACGTATTTTCCGTCGCTGGTCTTGATCACGTTCATGTCAACATCAGCGTTTGAATCGAGAACATAATCCAAGTCCAAGAAAACCTCACCGTCAATTAGACCAACCGAAACCGCAGCGAGATCGTGGGGTATCACGGCGTTTTCATGGTTCTCACGTTCCATGGCATCAAGGCTTGGCGGTGTCCAACCGTCCTTGCGTTGTTCTGGGGTTGGTCGGAGGTCCACGGGCAAACAGACGCCTTTGGCGATCAATCTACGGACAGCCAGGCGAAGAGCAATGTTGGCTGCCGTGATGGACGCACAACGTGTTCCTCCATCGGCGTTCAAGACGTCACAATCAACATTCAAGGCCACAGGACCAAGTGCTTCGAGGTCCACTGCAGCTCGCAGTGAGCGGGCGATGAGGCGTTCAATTTCCTGCGTTCGTCCTTTGGCCCCTCGACGTTCTCGTCGAAACCGAGAATCCGTTGAACCCGGAAGAAGGGAGTATTCTGCATGAACCCAGCCTTTGGTCGCGTCTCTTGGAAACCAACCCGGGAGGCGGGCTTCTTTGGTGCAACAGGCCAACACAACGGTGTCACCCTGCTTGTACAACACCGATGCGAGAGCGTTTGGGGTGAAGTCAAGGGTGACCTCGGGCGCACGCATTTCGTCGTTGGCTCGCTTGAGGTTGAGTTCGGTTTTGAATTTCGCCATGGAGATGGCCAAGGTGTCGCCTTCATCAAGGCTTCTCCACGCCATTGATTGGACACGGACAGATTGAAAGTGTGCCTCGCCGTGCGATTCTTCATGAATCAACCCAAAGCCGTCATTTGTGCCGTAGCCCGCACCCCAATTGGCAAATTCATGGGTTCACTCTCGTCGATGAGCGCCGTTGATCTGGGTGTGCTCGCCGTCAAGGAACTGCTTGCAAGAGCCAACGTTGATCCAGATTCTGGCGTTATTGATGAAGTGCTCTTTGGTCAGGTGCTTCAGGCAGGCGTCGGTCAAAATCCAGCGAGGCAGGTTGCTCTTGGTGCCGGTCTTCCAGTCTCAACGCCTTGTGCGACCATCAACAAGGTCTGCGGCTCTTCCCTCAAAGCCGCCATGCTGGCGGCGAACAGCATTCGTGCTGGTGAATACAAGGCCATTGTTGCGGGAGGCATGGAGAGCATGAGCAACGCTCCACAACTGTTGATGGGTCAGCGAAAAGGAGCAAAGATGGGCAATTCAACCCTCGTTGATTCAATGATTCACGACGGCTTGTGGGATGTTTACAACAACGTTCACATGGGCACCACGGGTGAAACTGTGTCCAAGGAATGCGATATTGACCGTCAAACGATGGACGCCTTTGCTGCCCGAAGTCAAGAGCGGGCCGCACAGGCTTGGGAAAACGGTTGGTTTGATTGGGAGACCTTCAGCGTTGAAGTGCCGCAGCGCCGAGGAGACCCAATGATTCTGAACACGGACGAAGGGGTGCGTGCGGGGACCACGGTTGAGTCCCTTGCCAAGCTTCGACCTGTGTTTGACCGGGATGGTTCAGTCACGGCCGGCAACGCCAGCACCCTCAACGATGGCGCTAGCGCCGTCCTTATTGCGGAAGCAGGCTTTGCCAAAGCACAGGGTTGGGAAATCATTGCGACCATCGAGGACTACGTAACCTCGGGTGTCGAACCAGCTCGAGTGATGAGTGCTCCCATCCCCGCAGTAAAATCACTTCTTGAGCGGAACAACCTCAATGTCCTCGATGTCGATGTCTACGAGCACAACGAAGCCTTTGCTTCGGCTTCCTGCGCCGTGGCCCAAGAAGTGGGCATTCCAGAGGACCGCTTTAATCTCCATGGCGGAGCAGTCAGCCTTGGCCATCCTCTCGGAGCAAGCGGCACCCGGTGCCTCATCACCATGATTGGTGTGATGAGGAGGCTTGAGGCATCGTCTGGCATTGTGACGCTCTGTCTTGGTGGCGGGAACGCTGTAGCCATGTACGTGCGTTCCCCACAATGATGTTCAGGCTTCATCCAACAGGCTGAGAATGTCTTCAGGCGGGCGCCCTATGACGGCTCGCTGCCCTGCGATCAGGATTGGGCGCTCGAGGACCCTTGGATTGGTTCGCAGCAGCGCAACAATGTCTTCCTCGTTTTGCAACGAAGCCATCACTGCCGCTCCAGCATCCTTTTTTCGCACAATGCCATCGAGCCCAGCCAGCAGCGGCAAATCTTCTTCCTTGACTCCAGTCTCAAGGTACCGAACCACGTGTACTTCACAGCCACGCTCTTCCAGGAGGGCAAGAGCTTTTCGAGATTTTGAGCAACGTGGGTTGTGGTAGAATCGCATGTATCGGCCACCGGTTGTTCTGTCAAGAAGTCACTGGTGGCGGTCAACCTGAACTTCGGTCCAACGACCACCTTTCTCGCTCTTTTGTCGCGTGTTCAATACGTGCGTTTTGGTGGTTTCCAATCTGCAAAGGCAATGTGAGCAGGCGGTGTGCCAGATCCTTCCTTCTCGAACTCAATGACGCGATCGGCAAGCCACAAGAACCACTCCATGTTTTTGTCCTTCCCATCTTGTCGAATCGGGTCAAAGAAAAACGAAAACATGTTGTATGATTTGATGATCACTCCCGAGAAAAGGTCGTAAAAAGCATGGAAATCCACATCGCCTCGGTGAATGAGAACTCCAATGCTTTCCCATGTGGTCAAGACCTTTGCAACTTTTGGCCAATCGTCCCCCAATTTTTCTTGAAAATCCTTGATGTTCATTTCGCCACTCGGTGTTGGGTCTTCTTGGGTGTCAAACTCCATGTTCATGATCACCGTTAGCCCGTAGACAAAATCCTCATCTTGAAAATTAGCGGCGAGGTTCATCGCCGTGGTGCTGTCTCGCGAGCGGCGCAGTTCTTTGATCTGAAACCATGAATAGATGGCGGCACCGAGGATGGTGGCGAGTCCCAAAATTTCGGCGTACGATGCTGCAGTGTTCAAATCCATGATTGGCAATTTTGCCCTCCGGGACTTTGTGTTTACGGTGTCACTCCTCTTCGGATACCGGCGGTGTGAGCATCCCGTATTCATCGATGACGTCGCATGCACCGGGCAGAACCGAGAGCAAATCGTCGGTTGAGAGGCCGGTGGTGCGGTAAATTTTGTTGGCTAACTGGTCTTTCTTGGTCAGGCCAGGCGAGAGGATTGCGTAGCGTTGACACATTGTCAGAATGTGCGTGGGTGTTCCGCTGACCACCATGGGGACTCCGTTCACGGCGATGATGCCGATGCCGATACGAACGTCCATGTCCTTGTACCAAGTCCGCTGTCCCCGGATAACGAAAGCACCTTTTCCAACGAATTCTCCGGTCTGTGCTGACTTTGAAACCTGCGCCGGTTTGACGCTATAGACCGTGCCATGCGCACCTCCTCCGTTCCATGCCCGGCTCCAAGAAAGAGCGAGGGCAGCGGCCTGCTGAAGTTTCTTTTCATCCAATGTTGGGTCTTCCAATTTGTCCACCAGGCGGTAGGCAGGTATGTCCGAGGGGAGGTGGGCTGGCCGACGTTCCTCCAAAGCAAAGCCTTGGGATGCCCGCAAACTGCACGAAGGGGCACCGTGCAGGTCAGCGTGCAGGTACATGTCGTCGTTTGAGAGGTGTTTTTTCACCACGGCGTCGTTACCTTTGGCGTCCTTTCCGCCAACCAGCAGGTGTCCACCCTCGATCATGCCCCAGCGGTGTTGTTCAAACCACATGCGTTTGCTTCGCTTCATACGGTTGAGTTTTCCACTGGCCTTCTGTTTGGCTTCATTTTTCCGTGCTCGCTTGAGCTTTCGCTCGGTTTCAGCCAGTGCTTCAACGGCTCCAGACGTCTTGTTCTTTTGCTTCCGTGCCGATTCAAAGTACCGTTGTGCGTTCTGATGGACCGTGGCGTCCAACTCGAGCATGACTTGAGGGCCCTTGGCTTCGTGTTCATCATCGGGAAGCAGGACGGTGATTGTTCGATCCGCCGGAACCGCACTGACAATCCACGGAATGGATTTAATCGCTTTTCGAACCGTACTCCATCCGTCCCGCTCGACAGCTTGCTTTGTTTGCTCTAACAGGCCCTCAACATGGTTCCAATGTTGTTGAATTAAATGACCAAGGCGTTGTTGTTTCTCAATTTTATCCGAGAAACCACCGAGTGCTTTCTCTTGTTGTGCCTTTCTTCGCTCCAACTTTTCCACTTCTGTGGATTGTCCGCGCCCGGGGCCAGCCTGTTCAAATCGCTCTTCCTCTCGACGTTGAAGAGCATGAGCATCATGTGCACCCTTCCAAACATCGATTGTCTCACAAAGTGAAGGAAAACTTACATGAGTCATACCGTCGTGTTGAGGTAGCAAAATTGGTGTTGCCTCAAGCGCTCTATCGGACAACCAAAGGTGCTGTTTTGGGTGCTCAAGCGTTGAGAGATGAGCCTCCCATTCTGCTGGATCGTCGTCCAATGGCTTGAACAGAAGATAGCCTTCCTTGGAGGTGTCCAATTCCTTTAGCAAGGTTGTAAGGGCTTGAAACAACTTACTCGGGTCAGCGTCAGAGGTGGCTGAATTGGGTTCAAGGCCGGCAAGGGCACACACGGCGTTGGCGTGCGTCGCACCAAGGTTGGCCTTTCCACCCAATGTGGAAACCAAATCCCGATCGGATTCATCGAGCAAAGCAGTCAGCGACGTTTCGTCCAGTGCATAGGGGTCCATTGCTTCGGGCGGTGGCGTGTACGGAACGCCTTTCTTGAGGGTTCGACCGGCGTAGGAGGCATGTGTCAGGGGTTGAATGATGATTCCATCTTGGTCCACAAGGATGATGTTTCCGTCTCGGAAGACTTCAACGTAGAGGGTCAATTGCCCGTTTTTTGTGTCAAACGAAAACGCGAGGACACGATCAAAACCGACTTGTTGGACTCCCGTCAGCCGGGCGTTTCGCAGGTGTTTTCGTAGCACCATCGCAAACGGTGGGGGCGTCATGGGCATTGGACGGTCGCGTGTGGATGTGTAGATGCGCGCACCTCTGACAAACACGATGTCTCGTTGGTCAGCCGCCTTTGGATTCACACGCAACACGATTTGTTCGTAGTGCGGCATGTAGGCTTTTTTGACGTATGCGCCTTTCAGGGCGTCCAATTCTCGCGCCATCACGCGCAAATCAAATCCGGACATCGCCTTCTTCATGGACTCACCTTTGTCATTTCCAAGGGATGAGGTGTGATGAAGGTTTCATGCCTCTTCGATGTCGTGGAACCGCAACAAGACCTTCCCGATGTTTTTGGCATCGTGAATGTATTGGTGAGCCTCTCGGACATCATCTGCCTCAAAGACTCGGTCAATGATGGGTTTGAGATGGCCGGACTGAATCCCCTCAACGATGCGATCCAATTGTTCGTGCATCACGGCTTCATTGGACCACGTGCCCATGTGGACACCAAACACGGCCCGGTTTCTGGTCATCAGTCGAAGCGGGTCAAATTTCGGAGATTTCCTTAGAGCAAAAAGGGCCTTTAGGACTGAGCGCTTGCCGGTGGGAGCTGCGGCGGACATCCCATACGTGTAGAGGCGTCCTCCTTCAGCAAGGCATGAGAGGCTTCGACGCAGATGGGCACCGCCAATCGGGTCGAGGATGTGGTCAACACCCAGACCGTTGGTCTCCGACTTGATGATGGCCTCAAAATCCTCGTTGTGTCGGTCAATTGGGCGAGCACCGTACTGCTTGATGATGTTGTGCTTGGGTTTTGATGAGGTTGCCCAAACCTGCTCCACGCCAGCCCATTTGCAAAGTTGCAAGGCGGCGGTTCCGACCCCACCGGCTCCTCCGTGAATGAGCACCTTTTCATCAGGGCGTACGTGGCCAAGGTGATGCAGCATGTGATGCGCAGTCATGTAGGTGACCGGTGTTGAGGCTGCTTCCTTGAGGGAGATACCTTTTGGCAACGGTATGACGCGATCGACGGGTGTGACAACAAAGCTGGCCTGGCCACCGTTTCTCATGGCTGCGACGACTTTTGCACCAACCTGGAGACCCGTTACGCCTTCGCCCAAGGCCTCGATGACCCCGCTGATTTCATACCCTGGGGTAAAAGGAAACGGCGGTCGGGGTCGGTAGAAACCCATTCGCATCAACAGATCAGCAAAATTGATGCCTGCGTAGGCCACTTTTATGCACACTTCCCCTGCCTTTGGGTTTGGCCTATCCATCGGCTGCGTGGTGATGGCAGAAACGCCCCCTGCCTTCGTGATGACCACGCGCTTGGCGGGTGTCATTTTGTCAGCCTCCACAATCCATTTTCTTCAATCACGGTCCCGTCGTTTTCATGACCCCGCAGGTGGGAAAGGGTTTGGTCAACCGACAAGCCGGGGTGAGCATTTGGTGTGTCGGCGTAGGCTTCCTCGGTGATGGTGGTTAACTGGCTGGCTCCGTTGCGCACCGCTTCAAGCACACGGGCGTGTCGAGCGCTTCGGTGGGTGATGTAGTGGTCAATAAGGCGTCCGGGAATGGCCACGACCGGACCATGGCTGGGGAACACGAGGTGTGGCTTGAGGGCCTTGAGGCGGCGCAGTTGGGCGAGGTACTGGTTCATGTCACCGGTAGCGGATGGAACGAGGATTGTTCCAATTCCGGCCAACATATCTCCTGCAACCAACCCTGCTTGACTGTACAAACAGACGTGGCCTGGGTGGTGGCCAGGCGTGATGAGTACCGTCCACGTTTGATTTCCCAATTTGATATGTTCACCGTCGGTCAATATCCTGTCGCATGGGACGCTCTTTGAGGTGTGGTCGCTTCCCCAAACGGGCACGTCCAGTGCTTCCCGAAGGAGCGACATATCAGCCAAGTGGTCGCTGTGGCTGTGGGTAAAGACAACGGCTTTGGGTTCCCCCTTGTGGCGCTCAACGGCGGTCGCCAGGGCTTCCATGTCCTCCCGCATCCGAACGGCGGGGTCCACGACGACGAATTCTCCCTCAGGGTCGCCAACAAGATAGCAATTGGTATGGTCGGCGGGTGGCAACGTAGCTGTTTTGATTGGGATGACCTCAACGCCGTGGGCAAACAGGATGGAACGTCGACCTGGCAGACGCTGAGCGATGTCTTCTGCGGCATCTTCCATGTTTCTGTTCAAACGTTGGAGGGTGCGCTCAATTTCCATCAACAAGGTCACAACAGGCGGTGCAACTTTGATCTCATGCGCTTTCCAACGGGCCAAGATGTCCGTTGGTTTGGACCACATGATCTCCGTGAATTCTGTTTGCGGTTCAAGGTCAATGTCGGGGACATGTTCCCAATGGCCAAGGTGCAAATGGAGGAAAGCATTGTCAAACTGCACCGGTCCAAACGGAGGCGTGATTCGATGACTAAGAACACGAATACGTTGGCGTTCAACAGGAAACGCCCCTTTCAGAGCAAGCGGAAGCCACTGCTTCTTATCAGCGACGATGGCAAGCCTTGCCGCTTGGTCAAGGGCCACAACCCCCGTCCCGCTGGCAGCGAGACCGAGTTCTTCGCTCATCTCACGCATGATGCATGCGATTGAATCTGCTTCAGGCCCTGCAAGCGAGGGCAGTGTGTCCACTGCTGCTCGGTCCACTGATGACACGCCTCCTCCTGGAAAGGCCCAGTAGTTTGGAAAAGCCCTCATCGTCTTGGCTCGCAGACCAAGGAGGACCTCAACTCCATCTGGCCCGTCCCGGGTGAGGGTCATGGTTGCGGTAGGGCGTGGGTCCCCTCTGGCTCCGGCTGCCAGCGACACGCCTTCGGGGACTTCACTCATGGCCAGCGGTCGCCGACCGCACTTTCAAAGTCTTGTGAGTGAGTATTCCGGGCGAGGTGAATTGCGTCGCCTTCAAATAAAACGAACGACGAGAGTCAACCATGACCCATGATTCGGTCGAGGATCACCTTGCCGAATTGGCGGAATTGGTTGCGCAGGCCGAAGCCATGGGCGTTGATTTGTGGCCTGAACCCAAACCCGTACGGCCCTGGGCAAAATACGCTTTGGCTTCGTTTATGATCATCATGATCGTCTCTTGGGTTTCGAAAGCCATGGTGCGGTTCACGAACCTCTAACCTTCTCCTGTTCACCGCTGAATTGAAGAAGGCCATCGAAGTGGCGATGCCACAGTCCCTTAGTGTAGCGGTCCATCATGGAGGATTCTGGTTCCTCCGACCTCGGTTCAAATCCGGGAGGGACTACCACCGCCCAAGGCCGCAGTCATGCGAAAATATACGTCGGTTGTTTTTTTAGGACGACCTAAACATTATATCTGACGGACTTTTCGGGCGACCTAAACCCGAGGGTTAAACATGGAATTGAAGACAAAATCAATCAAAGGAATGACGCTAGCACTATTGATGTTGATCGCCGCTATGGCAGGATGCATTGGTTCAGAAGAAGACGACACGGAAACCGAGGACACGGTTGATGCTCCGGTCACAAGCGGCACGGACGCAGGGTACACCTATGCGTCTGATGTCGAAAACCACCGAGCATTGATGAAGGACCTTTGCGACATCAAGGCCGCAGCCAGCTCTGACGGTGGCTACGACTTTGCAACAGCAAAGGACATTTACACCAATGGCAAGAACGCTGAGAAGAGCGATGGCTCCTTCCGCACCCTTGCTGGCTTCGCTGCCGCTGACGGCAAGAAGCACAACTACGATTCTTACTACAACATGTCTGGCTCTGTTGGCCAGCACATCATGGACGCCATGGAAGGCACCGGTGACTTCACCAACACCTCCGACACCGTTCGCTACCAAGGAATCGCTAAGTTGACCGCCAACATGGGCATGGTCGCTTACACCATCCACGAGCTCAACTCCGCTGTTGCCAAGGCTGACGCCGGCAACGTGGACAACGACTCTGGTGCTCCACACAACTGGGACGAGGGCTGGGCCTTC
>CEWG01089764.1_pt1 | contig 10745 bp, 10 predicted proteins | sample 361411 | NCBI WGS metagenome assembly CEWG01 (sample SAMEA2622173, study PRJEB7988) | marine metagenome | biome: marine biome (ENVO:00000447); feature: surface water layer (ENVO:00002042); material: "saline water (ENVO:00002010), including plankton (ENVO:xxxxxxxx)" | depth 5 m | reverse complement strand
TAGAAGGTTGATAGATGTTTAAAGTCCCTGTCTTTACGGATGAGTTGTTCCCGCAAGAGGTCAGCACGGTCAGAGTCACCACCATTAGTCCTAATATTTTCAATTTCTTGTATAATTGATTTACGTTCTTTTTCATGATCTTTAACTAATTTTAAATAAAACGTCTTGTTTTTCAAAGACAAATATAACTCTAAAGATTTTAAAATAGATTTAATTAAGGCAATCATCTTTGAAGATAAGTATCTTTGTTTTGCTCTATATATTGTTGAACAGTCTGCCACTCGTAATCTCCACAAACATTCATAAGTTTTGAATTATCTGCTTTTGTGAACTTTTGATATTGCCCCTTTAACTCTTTAGGCATGGGTATTTCTGTTATTGTGCAGGAAATATTTTGTTTAACTATTTCTGCTACATCTCTAAACGATATAGGGCAAGAAGTTCCAACATTATATACGCCTGATACTTCTTCACTTAGCATCCTGTGATGCATTTCACAAACATCATCTACAGATACAAAATCTCTTTTATACTTTTCACTATTTTCAAAAAGTTTTATTTCACCATTTCTTTGGGCTTGTTGAATAAACGTAGAAATTGGACTAGATTGATTGCCTTTGTTTTCTTCTCCTAATCCATATACATTAAAGTATCTAAATCCTTGATATGGGTAATCTTGGTTTAACAACCAGCAATCAAACATATATTTGCTAAAAGCATAAGGGCTAAGGGGCTTGCAGAAATCAGTCTCCTTAAATTTCCTAGAGATACCATAAACTGAGGCGCTACTAGCATATTGAAACTTTACATCAATACGTGAACACATTTCATACAGTCTCTTTGAAAACTCAAAGTTTTCATAAACAATCTTTCTTAGATTTGTCTCTGTGGTGCTAGAATTAGCACCAAGATGTATTACAATATCTTGATCTAAGATATCAGGATAGCCAGAATGACCTAAAATTTTATCAAATCTAGTAACCTTAAATCCTCTGTGCTCTAAGAAAGCTGATAGGTTTTTACCTATAAATCCAGCTGCACCAGTTATTAATACGTTATTGTTCAAAACAATCGTGAAAAAGTTCTTTGATTTTATTTACATCAAAATCACAAGCTTTAATTTCACTAAAAATGGCCTCAAGTTCTTCGTCTTCAGTCTCCTGTATTTCTGCTTTAGCAAAGTAATCAAAATCATCAGAAAATTTGATGTGTTGTATCAACTCTACCACAAGCTCTCCATCATCCTTAAATGATTTCTCAATACTATAAGAAGAATTTGTTTTTACACTTGGGTTCTCATCTTTTTCGCCCAAGCTTATCTTTGATGACGTTTTAGCATACTCCTTCAATATCCAGAATTTTTTAGTATATTCTGAGTAATCAGGAAACTTAATGTCGGCATCAAAAGATAAACTTTGATATAACCTATGGTCTAGGAAGGTGAGCGTATAAGCCATTTTAAGTGTCTTACACCTATTCTCCTGAATCAGACTCTGTAGTTTGTTCTTTTTGAGATTCTACTTTTGCAGATAGTTCCTCAAGAGCACTAGCTTTTTCCTCATCAGACATTTTATTGACATTCTCCTCAACTTCTTGAGTAGCCAAGTTATGCATGATATTGATTGCTTCTGCTAGAGTGACCCTAGAAACCATCTCAGAAGTGAGATAAGCTTTAAGCTTTTGGATGTCTTCTTCACTCATGCTAATCGCCTTCTTTGCTGGTATAAATCCTGATGTCAGGCTGATTGGAACCCTTCTCTTTAAAAGAGTTTGGGAAGCACACAATCTTAATTTCTTCTCCATTTGAATCTTTAATAGACCCACTGTAGAAGGATTGCTTTTTGCCGTCAACTCTCCAAAGCGCTCCTAATTCGCGCTTTTTCCATTCGTCATTTAGTTTGGTATTATCACTCATTGTTGAATCTTAATTTAACACTTTCCCAAAACTTATCGGGATCAGCAGAAGAGTATCGCTTTTTCAGCTTATTGTAAAGCTTTTTGTGGATTGGATTTGGATTTTTTTTATCATATCCAATTAGCTGTCTGAGTCTTTTGGCGGCAGATCCACTCATGATTTATGATCGTCATGAACGCGCTGTTTTTCAATTAAAAGTTGGATTTTTTTATTGCCGTCTAATATAGAACTAGAAACATAAGGCGTTATTTCTGAAAGTATTTTTTTGTTCAGAGCCTCTATCTTAACTTTTTCATTAGATAGGCTATCTATGATTGATTTTATGTATTTAAAATCAAAATTAAGTTCTATGTCACTGTCTTTGAGTCTGTTCTTAAGTCTCTTAAGTTTCATCCAGAGTATTCTCCTAAGACCTCTTTCATCTATTTCCTTCAATGGAAAGCACTCATCAACGTGCTTCAATATATCTGGATGAATCATGAGATTATCCTTGTCTGATCTGGCTTCTTGAAAGCCCATAGATGATTGACTATTAGACAAATCACTTGTTAGAAAGATAATGCAATTGGTGAAATCAGCCATGTCGCCATTGTTCATCTGAAACCTACCGTCCTTAAATATTTGATTAAATAAGGGTATAGAAGAGTTATCTACTTTGTGAAAATCATCTATGATAATGACGCTATTTGGAGTGATTAAAACTTTCTCGCAAAGAGATGTATTATTACCCTGAGAGGTCGCGATCTTATGAGGAGCATACAAATCAGCAAAATGCACACCACTGTATGAAAGAACATTTACTCCATGTTTTTGTAATGTGTCTTTGAATATATCAAGGAAGTAAGACTTGCCACTGAACTTAGATCCGCTAATAACATAACAATCAGGAGAAGAAAAGTTATCTGTTTTTCTAATACCAAGAGAAGATAAAGTTATTTTCTCTTTTAGGTTTTTGAGGAGTTCTTTTTGTCCGACTATTGACTTCTCAATGCACTTAAAGCACTTGTCTATGAGGACCGTATTACTCAATGGGTTTCTTTTTTTAGAGAAGAAGTCCTTTAAATGTGAAAGCTTTACCTCTGGTTTTTCTTCTGGGACGCCCTCTGTCCATTTCTCTAGGCTATCATTAAGTCTTTCTAAAAGCTCTGTGTGATCTTTTTCTGGATCTAGGGCGGCTTGCATTGTCTCCACCTGTATTTCTTTTATAGATGGTGTAACATGCCAAAAATTAACTTTAGCTTGTGCCCCGCAGTGATCTATTATGTCAATTGCTTTGTCAGGATAAAATTTGTTAGGTATATACTTTTCACAGTAGTCTATAACATTATCCAAGAAAGAATCACTATATTTAACTGTGTGAAATTTTTCGTAATATGAAGCAATAGTAGGAAGAATTTCCTCCATCTCAAATCTAGAGGGTTCTCTAATTATAATTCTCTCAAATCTACGATCTAGAGCAGTGTCTCTCTTAATAGTATTTGTGTATTCGTTGATTGTAGTAGCGCCAATACAACTAATTGTTCCTCTGGCAAGTTCTGGTTTAAGTATGTTAGAAGCTTCCAGAGAATTGCTAGTAGCTCCTCCAGCACCTATCAACGTGTGGACCTCATCAATAAACAAAATTAGATTAGTATATTTCTTTGCTTCATTTACAAAGTCCTCTAAGCGTTTTTCAAACTGACCCCTGTATTCTGTGCCAGCTACCATGCTAGATAAGCTAACAGAATATATAACTTTATTTGCTATAAGCTCTGGAGCATCACCCATAACTATTTTATTAGCTAGCCCCTCTACGAGAGATGTTTTACCAGTCCCCGCTGGACCAACTAAAAGTGCATTTGGCTTTTTCTTTCTACAAAGAGTTGTAGACAGCTCATCCATCTTGCCATCGAAATCAACTATCTTGTCAAACTCTCCCTCTAAAGCTTTTAAGTTTAAATTTTCAGCAAATTGAGAAAGAATCTCGTTCTTATCGAACATGTCGATCCAGTCATCAGGCTTGTCAATCGACAATGTGTTTAGTTCGTCTGATAATTCAAAATCCTTAGCTGTTAGAGAGCACTCGGTTATAAATCCCAAAATAATGCAATCTGCTTCCTCGTTACCTTGTGGATAAAGTTTCTTAATAACCTTTGGTGCATGTTTTTCGTCAAAAAACATCATCAGCGCTATCTCTGGAGGTATATAATCTAATTCAAAATTTTCTTTAGATACCTGCTCCGCTTCTTTTAATAATTTGCGTATATCTGTTTTAAGAGATTTTGTAGAATTCTTATTCTTGCGCTTCTTGTTGAGAACTTCTCTGGATTCTTTTAATAAATCTCTAGGATCGACATTTACTTTTTTAAATATGGTCGCACAAGATTGACTCAAATCATTTAAGAAGCAGTGGAAAAATAAGTCTATGTCTGCTCCATTTCTGTGCAGAATAGCAGAAAGCTCTCTAGTTTTTTCAAGAACCCCTTCGATATGTGGAGTTAGGGGTAAACTAGGCATCTTTCACCTCCCTCAATTTCATATATATATCTGTTTCCACTGGACTTACATTATCTACAAAAAATGTATTATTGCTTTTAGATCCTGATATAACAATTACTTTACTTTTGGCAAGCTTGTATTTGCTATCTAGGAAGTTTGTTAATCTAGCTTCTCTTTGATTATCCATAAATAAGAATGTCTTTGTCGCTGTATTATCAGAGACTGATAGCATCATGTATTTATTACCATTTTGAGATGTTCTTGTAAAGAAATCTTTTACCTCACCAACAACTTGGAAGTTTTGCCGATCTACTAAGTCTTCGACCTCTTTCAAATCAATCAGCGATGAAAACCTATCTTGAAAACATTCTCTAAGGTTATGAGAATAACTATAACCAAGAAGAGAACTTTCATATCTCCACTTGGCAAACATTTCATGTTTTTTATTTTGATTATAAATCTTTTTATATTTATCAAACTTAGCTCTAAATGTTTTAAATCTTTTTTGAGACATTATAGGCTTGTTGTCATCTCCAAGAGTTTGTTTTTCCAAAACCTCCGATATAGCATTTAGTATATCATAGCCAAACCTCTCTCCTATTTTAGAGAAGTTTCTTTTTTCTCTGTCTGTTAGTAAGTTAAATGATTGAGCTTCTAGAACCATTCTGGTTCTATTCGTCTTGGTGTGATCCATAGTGCCAGCTTGAATCAGTGCTGATAAAACAGATATGTTTATACCGCATTGCTTGGCGGCTACGAATACTTCGTATTTGTTATTGAATTCCATACCTCGGAAATCAATCAGGCTTTTTATTGATTTTAAAGATATGCCCTTGATGCTGTTTAAGCCATATCTAATATTACCTTCTTCAATTGTAAAATCAAATTCAGACTTAAAAAGGCATGGAGGCAACATAAGCATACCAAAATCAGATAACTCTTCATTTACTCCAGATACTGTCTGCAAAGGTTCTGGGTCAAACTCGGCGCACTCCAAAATAGATAGGAAAAACTCCTGTGGATACTTGTGTTTTAAGTAAACAGTCTTGGCAGCAAGATCGGCATAAGCAAAGCTATGAGACTTGTTAAATGAGTAGTGAGACGCAGCAACCAGTGAGTTCCAATAGAAGTCACTAATTTCCTCATCAAGATTATTTTCTCTCGCCGCCTCGTAAATCCTATCTTTCCATTTGGGCATTTCATCGACCTTCTTTTTGCCAACAATTCTTCTAAGGATCTCAGCTTCTTCAAGGGTAAGGCCAAAAACTTTATGAGCAATTTGCATCAACTGCTCTTGATATAGAATGACGTTTTTAGACCAAGAAAGTATAGCATCAAGGTCTTCATTTAGGTCCAGTTGAGAGGGAAACTCTTTTTGTGTTTTATAGACACTAACAAACTCTAAGGCTGCTGGTCTAGCTAAAGCGACAACATCTGAAAGTTCATTTATATCAACTGGTTTTATATCTTTACAAACTTTAAAGTTTGTTTCAGCAGAGATCTGAAAAAGACCTATTGGATGTTTAAAATCCTGCAAGATCTCATAGATCATCTTGTCATTTGGATCTATGTCTTCAATATCTATGCCGACTTTCTCGCAAGTCTTGTGAGCTATCGTTAAAGTTCTTAGACCTAGTATATCAAACTTAACCATTAGGTCTGCTACATCAGACATATCATATCCTGTAACTAAGTCTCCATCTTTTGTTTTTTGTAGTGGAACTACATTTCCTATATCCTCTGAGCAGATAGCAATTCCAGAGGGATGGACTCCCGTGTTTTTAGGAAGGTTTTCTATCTTAAGTGCATTTTTATAAGTCTTTTCATGTTTTTTTACCCATGATCTAAATTTATCTGACTCTTCTTTTGATTGTGATAAAGGGAATACTTTGCCATGCAGTTTTGGTATCATATCTGACACCTGATTAGCTTCGTCCTCTTTAGCCTCATCAAAATATTTAGTAGCCTCTCGTATGCAGAGCTTAGAGCTGAAAGTGTTGAATGTAAGAATCTTGGCTGTTCTACCTTGATGTTTTCTTTCAATGTATTCTATGACCTTATGTCTTTGATCATAAGATATGTCTGAGTCAACATCAGGAAGCAAACTACCAACTAAGAATTCCTTGCCTCGTTTATCTATCACAGTCTTTGCCCTAGATTTAGATACAAATCTCTCAAAGAACAAGTCGTGAGGTATAGGGTCAATATTTGTTACTCCAAGGAGATATAATACAAGAGAGCCAGCAGCAGAACCCCTGCCAGCACCAGTTGGAATGTTATTGTCATGACAAAAATTTAGAACGTCCCAGTTAAGTAAAATATAATCTGTGAATCCAAGCTCCTCAAAGGTCTCAAGCTCTTGTTTTGCTCGTTGGTAATAGTCGTTTTTATTTTCATACTTAGTTATACCTTTATCTCTCAAACCTTTTCTGGCTAGTTCATATAATATATCTTTAGTTGAGCTATCTGGACCGAGACCTATCTCTTTTAGCTTTTTAAGGTCAACAATTGTTTTGGGTAGTTCTACACCCGCAGGTTCACAATCATCGTATGGTGTAAAATCTTCAAACATTACAGGTCCATGTGTTTCTTTAGTTTTAAGAAGATTTGATAACACATTTTTATATCATAAAGAGCATCATGGAGTTTATCTTCATCAAAATCTATATCGAAAAACTTCAATAGTTGATTTTGAGAAACCTTAGCCTTCAGTGTCCTATCGTTTATGATTTTGTATTGCCAGCTAAGAAGATTGCCCTTCGGTCTATCAAGCTCTTCTCTGTATGCCTTGCCTAAAGCCCTTGTGTCGTATATTCTAGGTAAGTAAGAATAGTCTGGGGTTTGACCAAGCATCCGTTGCAGAGCTGCAACCATATATACATCAAAACCTAACAGGTTTTGACCAATTACAATGTATTGAGGATCAAATATATACTTCTCAAATTTAGACCAAACTTGCGATAAAGTTTTACTCTTTTTGCTATACGTTTCCCAATTAAATCCTGTTACTCTTTTCGCACCCTCTGAAACATTCAGATGTTTATGAGCTATAAACTCATCATGAGTTTCTAGGATTTTTGATCCCTGACAAATTATCCAAGATAACTGCCAAGTCTTGGATGAGTGTAGATTTAAGCCCTCTGTCTCTGTATCGAAGACGAGATATTTTTGATTACTTGGCAACATTTTCTAAAAAAGATTCGTAGCTAAATTCATTAGAGCAAAAGTCATTGAGTCTTGGATTGCTGTAGCTTGGGACTCTGCCTTGTTTCCTAGAGCACACAGCCTTATACATTTGAAATGCCTCAAAGTCATCTTTATCTCTGTAATATATGCTTTTTGCTTTCTCTGTTTTTACTTTCATTTTTTTAAGAACCGCGCTGATCTGGAAGTCAAAAGGATGGTTGTTAGATTCCTCTATGTAAAAGTGATCATACTTTTTCAAAGACAAGTCACACATACCAAAATGAAAAATGTTATTGTAAACATATGAATCATAGAACGGGACACCAATACTAATTTCTTCTAACTCGTTATCTTCTAGCTTAGAAAGATTTAAACAGTCGCCTTCGCTGGTATAACATTTTGTATATAGTTTTCTGGCATTGTTTACCCCTTTGTTGTTTTTGGGAAAGAATATCAGTTTACTAGATTGTTCAGATAAATCTGATTGGACAACAGGAAGCTTAACACCGTAAACCAAAGGCACCCCAATATTAAGAAAGGCTTTATTGACAACTCTGAATCCGTAGAAGTTATCCTCTACTAATATCATTCTTTTTACGTCTCCAGACTGAGCTATATCAACTAGATCCTCAACCCTCAAGAGAGACCTACCTATGCTAAAAGTGCTCTTAAATAATGGTATCACCCCCTGAGATTACAGAAGTTCTATACGCTTGTCAAATGAAAATGCAGGACATCCCTCGTATTTTGCCTTCTCTATTTTTAAGCCATTTTTTACTCTGTCAACAAGAGTTTCTCGTTCATCGGCAGAGGCTATCCAGTCTCCTTTTTCATTGACTAAAACATAGTAGTCTCTGGGGAACTTAAATGGACAATGCCACATTGGAGTGCCATCTTTTTTTAACTGTCCAGCATAGTCTGCTCTCCCACACACAACCCTACCCGCAAACCCAGCATCTCTGTCCATATAGCCCTTATTATACGCTAGATTTTTAGAGGCTATTTTTACATTATAATTATTGATAATTTGCTGGACTTCTGTAAGAAAATATTCAAACCCTTCTAGTTCATCATTATCTAGTGGCTCCATGCTGCAACAGCCATCATTGTTGCAATCAAACTTAAGAAACAAAAACTCCATCTTTCGTTTCATGAATTCTGGGTAAAGATGCTTGACTGCAAGGCAATACATCAGATTTTGCATGTTGTCTGTGTATTCTTTACCTGAAAAAATCTGCTTGGATGTCTTAAAATCCCTAATTACTGCAATCTTTTTTCTTTTAAATAGGAATAATTTATCAATAAAACCCAATATTCTGTAGTTTTTACCATCTTCTGTCACAGATATATCGAAATCTTTCTCGCTTATCGACTCAGTGGGTTTGCCGTCTTTATCTCCAAAAAAGTCGTAGTTTAGACCCTCTACGGTCATCTGATTTATGAGATCCATGTTCTCAAAATCATCTATTTTATACTTTTTGGCATAAGCCTCAACCATTCTCTTGATGGGAGGAGAAGCATAAGTGTTTTGGGTTTTTACAATCCTAGTGTAATGCTTCTTGTGTCTAGGATTGCCAAGATTTTCAAATATAGCATGACATATAGTGCCTCTTAAGCTGCCCTCATTTGATTTATCAGGTAGCTTAAGATGATATTTGCACCAATATTGCCAAGAGCAGGTCTGTAGGGTTTTTATCCGTGATGCAGAAAGAGGTTTGTTATCAGAATTCTGCATAATGAAATTTGTTTTTCTTCACAAGTTTTGCAAAAGATGATGAAAAACTCTTATTGACACCCCTATCATTCATTTTTTTAGCGATGCTAATAATATTTTGCATAGAATCACTATGTTCCATATTATAGCACTCAGAGCTGTATTTTTCTATTTGCTCTGCACTCATCTCTCCAAAGTCATTTTTTTCTGGTGGGATAAAATAAATTTTATCAAAGTCAATTGAATCGACCAACTTAAAAATAGATTTAATAGCTCCTTCAAAGCCCCTATTTACAGAGGATGAATGATCATTATTGAATGATATGAATATCTTGCTCACTGGGAGCATAGATAGCCTTGATATAAATTTAGGAGATATGTTCAAGCCGAATGAGACTAAAACATTTTTTACCCCACTGTTGTATAGAGATAAACAGTCACCAACAGACTCAACTATGTGAACGGACTGCTTCTCCAGTATAGACTCTTGAACATGCTGTATGTTGTAGTATGGATAAAACCAGTTAGATGATTTACCCATATGCAACCATTTTGGTCTATCGTCATCTGTAACCTTTCTTCCTGAAAAACCGTGAATTCTACCGTCTTTCCTGAATATAGGAAAGATGACGCGCTGATACATCTTCCCTGACATGGCTAAACCACATTTAAAGTCCTGTAATGTCTCTTTAGACATGCCTTTATCAATGTAAAAGTCATGATGAGGCAGTAGCTTTTGTAAGACATTAGGTGAGTATGTTTTTTCCTCTTTCAATAAGTGCTTTTGCTTTATTCTTGCACCTATATTTACACCATTATCATTTAAATAGTGCTTTACCGCATTAGGATCTTTTGTATTTAGAGTCTTTTGAAGAAGCGCTTCAAAAGGCATGAAGGAGGAGTCTTCTACGTAGTCTTTCCAGACTCCTGTATCTTTATATATCTGCAATGCTGTAGAGTTATCACCAGATCTATATACTGCGTTTGTTCTCCAGTATGCTCCATGATCTTTAAGGCGATAGCCAAGATTTTCTAAAACCTCTTTATAGTTCATCAAGCTCTGAGATTTATGGGTATTTCATCTGAGTCGTTTGTATTGACTTCAATACCCCCTCCGTTGAATGCGTTGACTATATCTTGAAGATCTCCACACTCAGTGATTCTAAAGTTTTCAACATTTAAATTAATAAAATTCTGTCTCTTAGAGCCATCGGGCATTTCTACTGGGTGAATAGCTCGTAATGCATCTCGACCTAGATGCCTAGCCTTTAGGTTTATCAGCTTGTGTGTTCCAAAGTTAGCTCCCTCTTCATGTATCTCATCAGCAACCTTTCTTCTAAGCAGAAAAAGGTGAGAACAAAACTGTGTGATCCCGTCAGAAAGTGACACAACACTTTCATCGTCTACAATTGAACCAGCAGCTCTGTTGTTTGTAATTCCAAGTCTGTTAGA
>CEWG01226470.1_pt1 | contig 10751 bp, 11 predicted proteins | sample 361411 | NCBI WGS metagenome assembly CEWG01 (sample SAMEA2622173, study PRJEB7988) | marine metagenome | biome: marine biome (ENVO:00000447); feature: surface water layer (ENVO:00002042); material: "saline water (ENVO:00002010), including plankton (ENVO:xxxxxxxx)" | depth 5 m | reverse complement strand
TCAATTGTCCTTTACATTCACCGACGTCATTTATGATGATGATCCTCCCACAGATGAGACATATATATTTACAAAAAGCAATTAAAAATTTTTATATTTTAGACGTGTTAATTAAATATCAAGCATCTAAATCCTAATCTGATTTTTTCATGAAAAGTCGTTTAATATTTTTTGAATTCCCAGTTGGTGTTAAATCAGTTTGCATTGGTGGGAAAAAATATACACGCGCTGAATTTGAAAAAGCAAAAAAACTAGAACTTAGAAGAGGTAAAAAAGGACGTTTTTTGAGTGTGAAATAATCAGCACTTTATTTAAAAAAAAGGGGGGTTATTAGCTAACCCCCTTTTTTATTGTTAGAATTGAAATCACTCTTCAATAAATCTCATTGACTTTTTAAAACTGTTTTAAAATCGCCCTTAGAGCAGGTTCGTATGCATCAGCATAACGGACCATACCTAGATCGCTTGGATGAGAACCATCTGTTGCTGCTTCTCCATCCTGACCCAATAAATTGTCCCCATCTAAATAAAAAATATTTTTTATACCTAGATTTTGTAATTCTTTAAAAGCATTTTTCAAAGCAATTCTATTTTTTTGATGACGCTGTTTTCTTGCCGGGAAAAAACGAGTACTTGTAAAACTCCTGTCTTCCACTAACAAAATTGGAGTTTTCTCATGGGTCTCTCTTATCTTTTTTACAAGAGGAACTGCTCGCTGTGAAACTGTCGATTCATTCATATTTGGTAAGCAATCAATTACAAAAACACAAGGGTTAAGTTCTACAAGTAACGACCCAACCTCAATCTCCATACGACCATTACCAGCAAATCCAAGGTTAATGATTGGTCTTCTGAGTCTCCTGCCTAGAATCGATGGAAATGCCATTCCTGGCCTTGAGGCACATGCTCCATGCATTATTGAAGTCCCATAAAAAACAATGGGTTTCTCATTTCTTGGAGATAATGCAGTAAATGATTGACCCCTAACTACTCCTATCTCTAGTGATTCTACGCCATTTCTTAATGGTAAATAAAGTGTATAACGTCTAGACCCAGGAGCCAAATCTTTAGCTAATGTTGTGTCCATTTTTTGTTTTCCAGGTCTAACTACTGCAACCCAACGGTCAATGCCCATACCATCCTGCGCATATAAATCAAGTCCACTGTGGCCTGTTGCAGCCATATGAGTCATAGAGAGACTTTCTCCTGATAACTCGTAACGTACATAAATATTTGGGGAATCTGAAACAAAGCGAAAACTCATACCAGCTGAGTCTCTCGATAGATTCCATACCTGATCACGAACAAAACCCTCAGCTTTAGAGGGAAGACGATCAAAAAATTTTTTAGTTTCATTCCACCCTTTACCCTCGACACCAAAATCCTTAACATCGTACCAATCTACGTCATCTTCGGAAAAGTTAAAATTCTGTGCAAATAAATTTGGAGTAAAAGCTAGGGTCATACTTCCACCTAGTATCTGATTGATAAATTGTCTTCTTTGATAATTTTTGGTTTTCATATCTATTATTCGATTTATTTGAATTTGATTAAAAATACATAATCAATTGAAATTTTCACTGATCTTTATTGTTTAAAAAATTTAAAGTAGAGGTTTAAACTTTAATTGTATTTTTAATAAAAGTATAATCAATTGACCTACTTCTATCTTTATTTTTTTTTCATTAATCAGTTAACTGTTTTATCTAATGGATTGTTTGTCTCAAGTAAATCTAAAACTAAACCACACAAAATAAGTAAAGAAATTTTTTTAGGAGATCCTACTATTTTGATTGAAAGTAATAAGTATTATTTATATGGATCCTCAGCTGGTGGAATCGACAGTACTGCTAATGGTTTTTCAGTATATGAATCCTCAAATCTTAAAAATTGGGAACCAAAAGGATATGCTTTGAAAAAAGAGGATGCATATGGAGAAAGTGGGTTCTGGGCACCACAAGTTTTTAAAAAAGATGGTCTGTTTTATATGGTATATGTTGCAAATGAAAATATTGGTTTGGCAACCTCTAAAAGTCCTTTGGGCCCATTTAAAAATAAATTGAAAAAAAAATTCTCTTCCGAAGTAAAACTTATTGACCCATTCATTTTTAATGATAACAATAAGTGGTATCTATATCACACCAGAAGACTTAATGACGGAAATGAAATATATGTAGTTGAGCTAAGTGATAATTTAAATAAATTTAATGAACAGACTTTAACAAAATGCGTATCAGCTGATGAACTCTGGGAGGATAATGATGGTATGAATCCAAGAAGCGTTCAAGGTTCAAGTGTTGTTAAATATGATGGGATTTATTATCTATTATACTCTGCAAATAATTTTAGAAGCCCAAATTATGCAGTAGGTTTAGCAAAAAGTTCAAGCCCACTAGGACCATGGATCAAATCAAAACAAAATCCACTGATTGATCGTGAATCAATAGGTGAAAATGGACCTGGACATGGCGATGTTTTTTTAGATTTGAAAGATAAAACTCTAAAGTATGTTTTACATACACACTATTCAAAGAATAAGTTAAGACCTAGAAAGGTTGGAATACTTAAATTATCAGTTGATTCAAGCTTAAAAAAACTTGAAGCTAAAGTGAAATCATTTAGATATTTAAAAAAACCCCCCACCACACCAGAACATAGATGAAGGGTAAGGGGCCCCAAAACAAACAAATATTAACTAATCAATTCTTATTTATAAACCGCATTAGAAAATAAATACCCTACCAAAAAAATTTTCAAAATTTTAAGTAGACTGGTTAGCTATGATAAAATAAAGTTGTAGATTAATAAGTAATTCATTATTCAAAAAAGTAAAAAATATAATATTGATAAATTTTATTTTTAAAAACACTTTTATACTTATTTCTATTTCAATTTTTTTAAGTTGTTCTAAAGAAGAAGATACTAGTCCAGGTAATATCAAATCCACCACCAATACAGGATCTAATCAAAATACAACTTCACCTGCTTCCAATAGCAGTTCAGAATCAAACGGTGATACAGGCCCTACAAATCCCATCAATGAAGATTTTAAATGTGGTAATGGGTTCTATTATTCTTCAAGACCGGAACCTACTAATGAAGATAATACTCATCGGTATTATGAATATGTTTGGCAATCTGACCCAGCGATTTGTTTAAATATATATGAGGAATCATTACTTGGCAACAGAGTCAATAAAGTAAGTGACTTTTTTGACTGGGCAAAACTAAACATGCCTAATATAATACCAGTAAATGTTTTTTATATTGATCAAGAAAATGCAGGTGACCAATCAAAGCTACAACACGATACAGATTTTTGCACTTTAGTCAGAAACCCGGATGATATCGGTGAGTGTATCGCTGAAAGTAAAGATTCCTGGGGCGAGAGATCACATGGTGCAGGAGTCTATGCTTCATATCTTCATAAAGGAGCAGATTTGATGATTTATGATGATGCTTTTAAACACTCTGGTGGAGTAGATGAGGGAATGTATTATTTAAACCACGAATATTTCCATACATTCCAAACAGGTCACATGTATTATTTTGAGGAAAAAAAACAATTTGGTATAAGAATTAAAGACGAATCTGATAACATCCCTTTACCTTTTTTACCGATTTGGATAGGTGAGGGAGGAGCTGATTTTGCAAGTATAACTATGATGGCAAAGCAAAATTTAAATTTTGACCCATATAAACAAGCTCTAAGTAAATTAGATCAAGCAAGAGCAGCTTTGCAGGGTTCAAGCCCATCTTTTTCACTCAGAAATTTTGAAAATGAAAATATTCGAGTTAATGACGAATATTATGCTTATGGTGGAGGTACAATGGCACACATTTACTTATGGCATCTAAATGAAAACAATTTCAAGAAACTCATTGTTGACTATTACAGGATCTTCGCTGAGAAATACAAATTAAACCCTCAAAGCGGGTGGAAGGATGCTTTTGAAGAAACTTTTGGAATTACATTGGAAAATTTTTATTTGGAATTTGATGCATTTATGAGAAAAGATAGAGATAGTCAGATTGCAATAATTAAATCAGCTGAGGAATGGGAAAAAGCCTCATGGAATTAATATTTTTAGCTTATGAAAACCTTATTAAAAAAAAGAATAATCTTATTAATAGTATTATTTAATATTTTGAATTGCTCCAAGGAAGAGGAATCTAGTTCTAACAATAATGGGAGTATTTCAACAAATGAATCTCCAGAAATAAATGATACTGACAAAATATCAACACCAGATTCATCAAATGAAAATAATACAAACCCCAAAGGACCGGTCTATCAGGGCACAAAATGTAAAGAGGTTTCTTACACTAGTAAACCAGAGCCAGATTACATAAACGGAGATTACTCATATTACACATATGGATGGCAGTCAGATGGGACAGACCAGAACTCTTGTGTTAACTCATATCAAGGAGTTACCTCTGAAGGGGTAAGCTTAGTCGAATCTGTACTATCTGATGCTAAAGAAAAATTAGGTCAAATTCTTCCAGTAAATACTTGGATATTTCACACTCAATTATCAAATAAAGAAACCTTATGTTCAGATTATTCCCCATTTACTGATGACTCAAGTTGTTTTGATTTACGACCAACAGCTGCTGCCACAGTAACCCAATATGTGTTGCATAATGGAGGAGAGTTTAAACTATCTGAGGGTTTTTGGGGTGATGAGGACAAAAATGGGGCAGGTTATAAAGTTGCTTATCATGAATATTTTCATATACATCAGAATTCACACAAATTTTATTTTGAAGAAACTAAAAATTTTGGAATTAACATGACTCAATTTAGAAATGTAGATCGTAATGAAGGAGTAAATCTAGTTGGGCCAGTGTGGCTTGAGGAGGGAGGAGCAGAATACGCAGGTGTTTGGTACTCATCTTTAAAAGGATGGGTAAACTATAAACAATATTGGATTGATTATCTAGATGAGGCTAGAGGTGTTATTTCTGATGCTGCAACTAGAGGAGATATTGTATCATTGAAGGATTACGAAACTCGTTATACTATTGAGAGAGTAGAATCAACTCAAAACTCTACAGGAACTCCAAGACAATTTGCATATGCTTATTCAGCTGGAGGATTGGCCCACATTTACTTAATTGAAAAAGATAAAACATCATTAGATAATGTAATGATCAATTATTATAAAAATTTAGCTGAATTGGAAAGAGATCACGTGGGTGAGGGTTATAAGTTCGCCTTTGAGAAATATTTTGGTATGCCTTTAGATGATTTTTATAAAGAATTTGATGATTTCATGCTCAAACCTAGGGACGAACAACTATCTATTTTAAAATTAAATTAGATAATAATCATCCCCAAAATTAAATTTTACTAAAGCAATTTTATTGATTCTTATATTGCAAGAAAAAATGGCAGATCTTATTGGAAAGATTTTTTTCAATAATTTTAAAAGGGAGCTATTTTTAAAAATCCAAATACGCTGTTATCTACTGCAACAATAGCTCCTCCATCAGAAGTTAAGTCAATAGCCTCACCTGCCCAGTCACCACCCTCAGGGTAATAAGTTTTATCCCATTGGATTTCGCCATCGGCTGAAAATTTAATAAGATAAACATGCCATTGGTCTGATTTATCAAAATCTTCGCAATTTTCTGAATATTCATATTCATCACCTGTACCAGCAACAATAATACATCCTCCATCAGGAGTAGCTTTAAGATCCCACACCTCATCATGAATATATAATGGATTAAATCCTCTGGGATTTCCTCTTTTTTCCTCCCATAATTTATTTCCATCAATATCAATTTTCATAGTATATGAATCCCAATTTTGAACTCCCGAAAGAGTGTGTCCAGATAGATAAATTGAATGATCATTACTTATATCCATGGCAAAACAATGGTCCATGTTATCTCCGCCGTATGTTTTAAGCCAAACTTGATCTCCACTTAAATCTGTTTTCATCAAAGCATAATCCTCAGCTCCAGGGGTTAGTCCTGAAATAATTAAATTGTCATTTATTCGATAGACTCTGTAGCCATGAGACATTTTTGAATCAAGGTTTTTTCCAGAAGTTTTATTTCCCTTAGAATCAATAATAGTTAAATATCCAGTCCCCTCAGTATAGAAGGTGTTATTTTCATCAACTGCATTAATATATCCAACCGCTACGAATCCATCAGGGGTCTCAACAATATGCTCAATTGCATCATTTCCACCATTATCGTAAGTCTTTAACCATTTTTGATCACCATTTGATTTATCAAGTTTAATAACTGTAGAATTTTTATTTATTGAACCAGTAACTATATATCCATCACTGACCTCAATTACAGAGTTTCCAAGATTATGCCCTGGATCTCCAAATTCTTTTTTCCAAATCAAATCTCCTTGGGAATTTGTTTTTGCCACTAATATTTTTGCTGTATTATTGTCTAAAAAACCTGTTTCACCAACTTGAATGAATCCATTATCACTTGTTGTGAACACGAAATGAGCGTGAGCCTCCTCCTGAGATCCTTCAACAGATTTTATCCACTCTAAATCAGGACCATTTCCTATAAACTTGCTGCACTTAGAGGGAGAAGAGGAACCTCCTTTACTTAATTCTTGCTGAGGCTCTGCACTTTCGGATTGATTATCTTGTGATTGATTATTACCTGAATTGTCTGACTGGTTCCCTTGGGATTGATTAGTTCCCGAATCAGAGGGATCTGATTGGTTATTATTTGACAAATTTTCATTATTTGGTGAATCTTGTGAAGCAAAACTATTTGATAAGATATCGGATTCCTCACTTTCAGAGCTTGAGCAGGAGTAAAGAAAAAATAAAACTGTCAATACAGAAAAAAAATATTTCATGAAGAAGAATTTTTACATTGAAAACAAAACTAATGAAAGTAATAATATCTACATTTTTTTTACCTTAGGAAAATGAGAAAAATAATTGCTTATCTAATCGTATCAATATTTTTTATTTATGGATGCTCAAACACAAATAAGGCACTGCCCAAAATATTAATTATTGGAGATTCCATCTCAGGTGGGTATTTCCCATATGTTAAAGAAAATCTTGCTGGTAAAGCTGAGCTGTTTCAGCCTATTATATATGACGATAAAGGAAACATAAAATCTTGTTGTGGAGGAACCACTCAAGGAGTCGAAGAAATTGATATTTACCTTAAAGATAAAAAATGGGATATTATTCATTTTAATTTTGGATTACATGACATTAAACACATTGATCCCAATACAGGAAAAAATAGTAAAAATTTAAACCATCCACGTCAAGCTTCACCTGAACAATATGAAATAAATCTTATTGAAATAGTAAAAAAATTAAAACAAACTGGTGCAAAACTTATTTTTGCAACTACAACGCCATATCCTGACAAATTGGGAAAACAGATGCGTTCTCCTGGGATGCCAAAAATTTATAATGAAGTTGCACTTAGAGTTATAAATAAGAATGGTATTGAGATAAATGATTTATACAATTTTGTTTTGCCTAGAATGGAGGAGCTTCAAAGACCAAACAATGTCCATTTTCATGAAAAAGGAAGTAAGGCTTTAGCAGCGCAGGTTACAAACTCAATATTAAAACAATTTTAATATTGAGTTAAGATTCTCATCTTTGCTAAAAATTCAATTTGAAAAGCCAGCAGGCAATTTTTTTTATGGTGTTAAGCACCTTATTTTTTGCCATTATGAGTACAATGGTAAAATATCTCTCTGATTTTGGTGCTTTTCAATTGGTCTTTTTTCGATCACTAGGCACTCTTATTTTTAGCATGAGTTTTCTTGTTTATCGAAAAATACCCTTTTGGGGGAACCAAAAAAAACTTCTAATCCTCAGGGGATTTACAGGAGCCAGCTCTATGATATTATTCTTTATGGCACTACATTTTATGACATTGGGCTCTGCAGTAACATTGCGTTATACTGCACCCCTATTTGTTGCTCTCTTGGCAGTGTTATTTTTAAAAGAAGAAATAAAATTTATTCAATGGATATGTTTTGGTATCTCATTTTCCGGAGTGGTCATGGTAAAAGGATTTGATGCAACTGTTGATTTTTTTGGATTAGGAATTATTCTACTTTCTTCATTAACCTCGGCCATAACTTATACATTGATTTCAAAGATAGGCTCTCGGGATCACTATATGGTAATAATCAATTACTTTATGCTCACCGCCACATTAATTGGTGCTTTGGGTAGTTTATTTCAATGGAAAACCCCGCAGGGTATTGAATGGGTTTTTTTCATTTTACTCGGAATTACAGGTTTTATCGCTCAGATATTGATGACAATAGCCTTTCAGATTGGACCTGCATACAGAATTGCACCCTTTAAGTTTGTTGAGGTAATATTCTCTCTAGCTTTTGGAGTTTTGATATTTATGGATGTTTACACTTTCTTTAGCCTCACAGGTATGGCAATGATCATTCTAGGTTTGATACTAAACGGGTTTTTTAAAAAAAGAGATAATAAATCTAATTGAACCCGCTAGAATTGAGGTAAAAGCATTTGGGGCTAGTAGCTTTGTTAATGAACAAAGTTCAGAGAAAGAAAGACTATTTAATAGACGGGTAGAAATAATTTTTAGGTAACTTTTAAAGTGCTAAATAACTTAAGTGTTGAATACCCTTAGAAATCTTTAAGAGTTTTTGTTCTCTTTTCTAACTCTATCTGGAAAAGTAACTCTAGTTTAAATTCTCAGTAATAAAATCTACTATACCCTGGCCAGACTTATCAATAATTCCAATTCTTGGAGCATACACAACATTTTTTATTTTCAAAGAGTCTGCTCTTTCCTTAAGAACTTTTGCATGTAATGGGTTGTGATGAAAATCTGCAATATTTTTTGGTTTTCTATTTTTCCCGGGATTGAAAATAAAAATTGGTGGATCGTTAGCATCCATTTTTTCAAAAAAATCAACTTCTGAAATATAATTTTCATCAAATGACCTTTGCATCCATTTTTCTGCATCCATTTTTCCAAGATACTTTTTGAAAATAGATTTTAAATATGCCTCATCAACATCTGCCATATTTTTCCATCTATTTAGATTCAATGAATGGGCAGCAGCCATTCCAACAATACAAGAAACTTTTGTAGACTCCCTTAAAATTGGATCAGGACTATTTTTATCTGACATATCATCTTGAAGCCCAATCCATAATGATGAAGTTGCACCAGCAGATGAACCCATCAGTGCTACTTTATCTTTTAATAAGTTATATTTTTCACTATTAAACCTTAGAAATTGTAATGCTATTTTTGCGTCATTTAGAGATGAAAATAAGAAGTCTTCATTATTCTTGAATGAATAATCTATTGTAGCAAATGAGATATTATTTTTGAGTAGCTTTTTAACTCTCTTAAAATTATTTTTACTGTATGCAGCATTCTTACTTCCAGCACCAAATCCACCTCCATGTATATAAATAACAAATGGAGAGTTTGATTTGCTATCAGCAATCCATAAATCTAAAGTGTTTTTCCTATCTGGACCATAACTAATATTTTTATAAACATTACAGTTATCAGCTTTAATTACTGAATCTATGTTTACTCGTTTTCTTTGAGGAAAAACAAGAAAACAACTTAACGAAAAAACAATTAAAATTAAATTTCTTATCATTTTTAAATTTTTTATAAAGTATAAACCAGCTTACCTAAACCATTTAATTTTCTCATTAATTGGTTTTGGATTTCTAGTAAATGTTTCATTATCATATTTTCCCATATAGAATATCCCCAAACAATTTTCACCTTTGTCAAGGGGAATAAATTCATCAATATATTTAATAAGTTTTGTCGAACTCCAGTAAGCTCCAATATTAAGGTCGGTCGCCATTAGCCACATATTTTGAACTGACATTGAAACTGAGGCTATTTCTTCCCACTCCGGCACAGACTCATTGGGGTCGCGTTGCATGCAAATTAATATTATTACAGACGATTTTTTTGTCTTCTCAATTAAACTATTGTATTTAAAATCTGAAAAGTTTAGAGCTGATTCCTGATATTTTTTTCCTAAAAATTCTCCAAATTTATCCTTAGTTTTTTTTGTAAGAACTTTATACCTCCATGGCTCAGTTTTTTTGTGAGTTGGAGCCCAATTAGCAGCCTCTAAAATTAAATTTATATCATCATCCTTTATAGGAGAATTATTATACTGATTAGGCATTATAGATCTTCTAGACTTAATTAAATTGAGTGTTTTCATATTTATTTATCAAAAAATTTAATTTATAAAAAATAACATTTGAACCGATAACAAAACTTAATACAATAAATGTTTTTTTGAATTATTTCTCCACCCAGACTGAGACTTATATTTTACAAAAAATATTTTTAAATCGGCTTGGGATTCATATTCTACAAAATATATTTTTTTCTTTGATTGTGAAGGGTATTTTACAAAATACCATAGCCCCTTATTGCCCTTAGATTGAGACTGATAATCAACTTTAAAGACCTTTAAGTCAGATTGGGATTCATTATTAACCACAAATACTTTTAAATCTGATTGAGATGGATAATTAGTTGTGAAGATCTTTTGTGAAATTCCAAAAAAAGGAAGAAGTAAGAGAATGTATTTCATAAACTAAAAATAAAAAATTCAACAACTGGGAAAATATAAAACTGAAAGGCAGTTTATATTTTACTAAGAAAGTGATTTGATGTTTTATTTAACACCTTGATTGATAGAGAGCCAATGACGAGATTTGAACTCGTGACCTCTTCCTTACCAAG
>CEWG01009048.1_pt1 | contig 10756 bp, 8 predicted proteins | sample 361411 | NCBI WGS metagenome assembly CEWG01 (sample SAMEA2622173, study PRJEB7988) | marine metagenome | biome: marine biome (ENVO:00000447); feature: surface water layer (ENVO:00002042); material: "saline water (ENVO:00002010), including plankton (ENVO:xxxxxxxx)" | depth 5 m | reverse complement strand
ATTACTTGCATCATTAAGTTGTAATTGTGGGAAAGATGTTTTAGTTGATTTTAGAATACCTGTAGAGTTTACATCTCCACTAAAGATAGCTCCTCCAAAGGTAGCGTTTTGTGAACTGTTTATTGTTAACCCATTAGAACCATTAGTTTTTAGAATGACACTTCCTGCATCCTGTGCTTCTATAAATAAGCTACCAGTTCCTCTATGAACTAATTGTGATATGGTATTTGCACCACCATTGAATCTTTTTAAGCGTAGACCATAACCAGTATAGGTAGTATCGCCTATGAGATCAATAAAGGCATGATGATTAGCAATAGGACTTGTTCCTATTTCTATTCTGGTATCATTTGTGCCATCTGAAGGTATGTCTATTGCACCTGCTGTTAATGTATTGTTAACAGTAAGCGTAGATGCAGGTGAAGATAAAGGTGTAAAGAACTCTAATTCAGTAGTCCCAGACGTATCTGCATCAGAAGGAAATCTTAATGCTTTGCCACCTTTAGATGATGGAACAGTTGCAGGTATTGTGATATTGCTGTTAAATGTTGCTTTACCATCCGATGCAATACGAAGTCTCTCTGTAGCAGTAGAACCAGCAGCACCAGTACCAAATGTCATCTCACCACCACCTGTTGTTCCAACTGTTTCTACTTCTAAAAATGCTGAAACAGTAGTATTAGCACCATCATTTTCTGCAAATTCAATACGTCCAGTAGTTTGACCAGCAGCAACCGATGTATCACTATCATTAAAACGTAAAACATTACCAACAGAAGAGCCATTATTAGAGCTTAATTCTAATAATTGAGCAGGATTTACACTTCCTAAACCAACATTCCCATTTGCAAGAATTTCAATTCCTGATGTACCATAGCTACCTGCTATAGACGCAAGAGACAATCTTCCATCAGATCGTTGTGATATTTCTGAGCTTGCTGATGACCTTGAATCCTTTAATAGAAGTTTTGCAGGTACATTTGTATTTGTTATTTTTACATCACCTTCTACAGTTAATTTACTATTAGGATTGTTATCATTTATACCAACATTTCCACTTTCAAGTATAGTTAAAGTGTCAACCCAACCACTTCCAGATGCTTTGTTTTCAGCGTTATACCCAAAATAAATATTACCTGTTCCTGATTGATTAGATTTTGCACCTATCAAAATATCGTTTAGACTGATTAAAGATAATGAGTTGCCTGTAACTCCTAAATTATCTGACCTTAATAATAGATGTGAACCACCACTTGATTCAGCAGTTTTTATTTTATCGTTTTCAGTAAGTGTTATATCGCCATCTACTGTAAGAGATGATAGCGTTCCAAGACTTGTGATATTTGTTTGTGCTGCTGTTGATAAAGTTCCTGCTAGTGTAGTTGCAGTAAGTGTTCCTGTAATATCTACCCCTGAACTTGTTGTGGCAAGTTTTACTGAACCGTTATGAAATAATTTAACATCAGCACCTGTTATAAATCTTGCCATATTTTGTGAATTTGCAGTATCAAATATAGACACCTCTGCACCATTAGTTTGAATACTTAGGATGCCACCACCTGATTCTTTTATAATTGAATTTCCATTACTTGTTTGATGAAATATCTGCAAATCGTTACTTGCACCAAACTGTAGTTTTTCATCATCTGGCAAAATAATACTATGTGAAAAAGCAAACCGATCATCTGTGTTATTCCAAAGAATCGTTGCATCGTTACCCTGACTAACTGCATCTTGAATAGTTATACCTGCTCCATTTGCATTTGCAGAAGAATCACCTGCTGCAAAGTTAAGGGTTATGTTTTTGTCTTTGACGTCAAGATTTGCAGTATCTATACTTGTGGTAGTGCCTTGTACTGTAAGATCGCCATCAACTATAAGGTTGTTTGAGAATGTATGATTGCCTGTAATAGTTGAATCTAAATTAAGGGTTACGCTTCCAGAAGTTCCACCACCATTGAGATTTGTGCCTGCAACAACTGCTGTAATGTCACCTGCGTTTGTATCTGACCCTGCTCCTGTTGTTGAATCTACAAAGAAACTCTCACCTGTTATATTAATAGTGCTTGGTCTGGCTAATACTGCTGTTGCTGTTGCATTTGGACTTGAATTAGGAATATTATCAACTGCTCCATCTATGACAATGTAAAAGAAAAAGTCTTTTGAGGAAGAACCTGCAGGAACAGTCAAAGTAAGATTACCACTAGAGATTTCAAACAATCCAGATGAATTTATTAAACCCTGACCTGAAACTGTAAATGCTTCATTCGTAGTAAAGAAGTTATCACTTTCTCTAAAGGTTTGTATTAAAAACTGTGTATTCGCATCTGTGATAGATGTTTTTCTTTCTGCACCTGTTGTAAAAGAGCCACCTAATTGTGCAAGTGGTGTTTGTGTACCACTACTTTGAGAGTTTTCCGTTGATTGCATCAACTTCATTTGTATTTTGTTTGGTATTTCTGCAATAGCTGTGTCAATATTCCCACTAGATGTATAACCTTTTAACACACCATTAAATCTTGCTTTGACAACTATAGTGTGATCTTGACTGGTGCTTGTATCAGAATTGGTGAGGGTAATTTTTTGAACATCCGTGCTTGTCAAAACTCTTGTATAGTCGCTTGTAGATGCTCCTAATCCTTGCGCAATATTTGTTACACCTAATCCTGTAAACCCTGTTACAGAATCAAATACCTGACCACCATCAGTAGTAAATATATTTACCTTTGAAAGTTCAACAGTACCATCTGAAAGAACTCTAAATGGTGCATCGGTAAGGGTGGCACTCCCTGCTGTCAAGATTGTCTGTGAACCAGTACTACCAGAAATATTTACAGTTCTTGTCCCTGCTCCGACATTTATTTCTTGACCAGTTTTTACAGTTCCAGAAATCGTTGCATTTTCTGCTGTTAAAAGACCTGCTCTTGTAACATGGAAAGGTGCTGAACTAAATGTATTATTACCTAAATGTATGCCATCTGCTGTACTTAAAGAAACTCTAGTTGCTCCTGTACCTGCAATCAATGAATCAGCTCCTAAGGTAAAGCCACCAATAGTTCCAGAGGATGATGTAATTGCACCTGATACTGTTGCTCCTGTTGCAGTCATAGCACCAGAAGAACTAACTGTGAAAGCTCCTGATCCTAAATTAATTGATGAGGAAGAACCATTGATGGTAATTCCAGAATTGTCAATTGTTACATCGCCACCACTTACAGTAACATTAGCTGCGTCTAAAGTACCTGTAGTTATATCATCGGCACTAATAGCACCAAAGACACCAGAAGCGGAAGTAAGTGTTCCTGTTTGTATCTCAGTAGCTGTAATAGCATTTGCTTGAATGTCACCTAACTTCACAGGTTGTTGAGTTACATTAAAGGTAATAGAGGTTGCACTTGATTCAGCACCAGTACTACTAATTGATGTTATAGATGCAACATAACCATTTGCTTTAGCAATAAAATCTAAGTCTATGAAATCATCGCTAACAATTCTGTTATGTATTTCTTGCCCTGAAGAGTTTTTAATTATTACTCTAAATTCTTTTGCAGGATAATTAGTTGCAGCCTCCCAAGTTAAAAAAGCTCTTCTGGTCGAAGTAGCATCGGTAAAGGTTAGGTTGGTTGGTGGTTCTGCTTCTGTGCCTGTTGGCAAGTCTGGATCATCACCTACATTTTCTTCTGGTGGTGTAGCTGACCATGTATAAAAATCAAAATACTCTATTGCTTGTATTCCGACTAGGCCATTATCTAATAAATTAATTGTTTCTATTCTATAAGCAGCATTTGATAAATTGTAAGGCGTGTAAGTTATTGTAACCACATCACCTGCTGTGAGATTTAATAATCTAGGAGTGCCAACAAAACTAATGGTTTTTTGCCTTCTACTTCTCTCAAGTATGCCTTTGCCCATGTTGAAGGCGTTATAGGGATTAGTTATGTATTGAAACTCTGCTGTAGTTTCAAGCTCTTCACCACCATCATCATTTTTATAAGTTGAAGTGCTATTGTTATGAAATACAGTTTTAGTGTCTGATTCATATTTTTTCTGTGCGTTAAAAAATTGCACAACAACTTTATTTAGTTTATCTGCTTTATCTTCATAACGTATTTTTATACCCTGATCTATTATGTGATCATCGGTAATACTAAAGGATGATGATGCTGCATCTTCTACTAAAACGCTGTATTTACCATCTATGTAATTTAAAAATCCTCGCATATTAGATAGTAAATCTCTTGCGTTATCTAATACAGTTTCATTGGTATCTAGGACACCATCACATTGCAATCTTCTAGTTTGTGTTAATACAGAGCCAGATTCGTCTGCATACATAAATTTACCAACAGCACTTCCACCACCATTGCCTGTATCAGAACTGTTAGCTAGCACAGTTGCTAAGTTCAAGTCAGTTGCTTCAATCGTAAAACTGTTAGCATCTACAACTGTTGCAATGGTATAGCCTTTGTTTAAAACTGTTGTTGTGATGTTGCCACCAAGACTTGTTGCTCCTGCAAAAAGCACTCTATCATTAGCAGATGCGCCATGTGAAGTACAAGACACAGTAATAGTTGCATCTCCATTGGTAGCAGAAAACGTAACGCTTTTGCTCACTTTTGCAGGCGGTGGTTCGTCTGTATAAATTCTGTAATTTGTGCTTTCAGTATGTGGTGTAAATCTTTGTGCATCAATCACATTGTTTTGATTTATGATTACTGAACCACCGCTATCTTTGACACTTAATAGTTCGCCACCTTTAATTTTTTTCCAAGTTGCTTCATTTACTGTAATAAAATTATCTTCAACGTCTGCTGAAAAAGTAGCAGAAGCATATGAGCCACTATAATCAGGAACATCAACAACTGTATCTGCTGTGTTAGCTGCTGTTTGAAAAGACTGTAAATCTATAGAAGATGCTGCTAAACCCTTACCATAATCTTGATGCATGTAATCAAGAAGAGTTAAAGCTGCATTATTAGACCATTCATAAGTAGTCGGATCAGCTATTCTGTGCGAACCTGTACCACCTGTTATTGAGCCATCAAGTCTAGGATCGTAAAGCTTTCTCCCTTTAACAACTACTGTTAATTCTGGAACAGAAGTAAACATCCCTTTCTGGTCATACTGAAAAGATGCTGCAATGTAAGCAATTCCTCTAAGTCTGTGATTTGAAGTAAATTTTGCAGGTTGTGACTGATTAAGCATAGGATCAACTGTTTGATCGTCTGCTCCATGATGAGCATTTAAAACCATCCTATAAATTTTTGTCGGATCAGTTCCAGACCTGCCATCACCTCTAAAACTTCCTGAAGATGTACCAATCTGACTAACAGTATTTAATGAGCCTGCTCCACTAGATATTTTATCTGAACCTGTGTAGTAGCCATCTCTAAAAACTTTTGTATCAGATAAAGGTACGCCATTGATTTCTATAGTATCTAGCTCTATTGAATCGACCTCACCTAAACATAAACCATATATTACAAATAATTCTTTTGAGTTTCCTGCATCTGTGTCCATATAAAGAAGTGTTGAGCCAACTCTTCTTCTTCCATAAATAATTGGAATTTTGCCACCTTGAGCAGTTTTAGTAGCTAGTATATCTTGACCTTGATCTTTTAATTTTTGTATTGTTCTAAAATTTTTAATACCTGTTATTACAGTTATAGCCAAAAAAATATTTCTTAAAACCTCAAAAACCATTTAACTACCCCACCTAATATCTGCTTTTGTAACATGAGCATATTCAAGACCCTTATCGAGTGTAAAAGCTAATTGTTGAGATTCATCGGTAAAATGCCTTCCTTGTTTTAAGTTCCAATTTGACCAATGATTTGAGCAGGTCACAATAATTTTTGAATCTGTTTTACTTTCATCAACTTCTACATTCTTTATGTTGCCTGAGAAATAGGTAAATGCATCAATAAAAGATTCATTAGAATCAAAGAAACCAAGATAAATATTAACTGTATTATCTATGTAGTTTTGATCGTCAAATACCGATATAAGAGTTGAGTTAATATTAGATAATTCTATAGATGTTTCTTCAACTTTAAGTTCACCTGTTTCTGGTGTTGTATTTACAGATATTATTTCACCAGATGAAGTATAAGTATTTGAATCATAAGTTACATCAAACTGATTGTCTGTAAGCCTAAATACTGTTGATGTGTTTATTTCAAGTAAGAAACAAAATGTATTAGTAGGATTCGCTAACTGCGTTAAAAGTGTATTGCTTAGTGATCTTGACATTACTCAATACACTCTCGCAATGAAAAACTGATTGAAAACAAACCTGTTGTATTAGTTGTATAAAGAATATCGCTAATGAGATAAACCTTAAAATTTGGTGAATTTACAACAACAGCTTCATTATTTGCTAATGTTGATATAATAGATGGAGATATAGATATTGTTGTATTACCGCTTGAATCAGAGTCAGCATTTTCAGTCACCATGTAAATTTTACTATGATTGTTAAACTTAATTACATCGCCTGCTCTTAAACAATTATTTTGTGAGTTAGAAAACCCTGAAAGCTCTATATCGCTATCTCCTAAGCTTTTTGCACCATTAACAACAATATCTGTTTGCTGTTTACCTAATCCTCTATTTGTAATTGGATATTGAAAATCAAATTTATCAAATGAGTTTTGTTGCTGTTTCAAAAAACTAAAAACATTCATTGCATCTGCCTTAATTAGAGGTGGTAATGTAACATCCATTGTGAAGTATTGTGATCCATATTTTCTAGTAACTCTTTTACCAGATACAGATTGATTTATTAAGTTAGGTCTATTGTCTTGCAATGATATACTGCTAGGTTTTATGGTTATTGGAAAAGTACCTGCCATTATGCTATCCCCATTTTACCTCTTGAGTTATAAGCTTGATTAACCATGCTTATAATCATATTTTTTCTTGTTGCAAGCAGTTCGTCAAAACCTGCTGCATCTACTGTAGATATATTAAAGTTTACAGTAGCACCCATGCCTTGTCCTTTTGTATGATCTATAACTGTTTCGTTGGGATGTAGTATTGCAGGAAAGCCACCACGTCCATCCACGCCACCTGCTCTAACACCCATGCCTGTATAACCTCCGCCTTCATTTGTAGGCAAACCACCACCAAAAGGATCAAAATTATCTGTTAGCGATGATGTAAGATCAGAAGCTATTTGACTTGACGCATCATTAAAAAAAGAACGTCCTGCTTTCAAATTGTCAATAGAACTACCAAAACTAGCAAACAAACTATCTAAAAATAGCTTTTGTATAGCAATTCTTACTAATTCATCAATAATTGCTGTTGCAAAATCTCTAAAACTAGCTTTACCAGTTTTAAGAAAGTCAAAAGTTAGCTTAGTTAAATTATCATAAGTCTTTTTAAAGATGCCCTGTATTTCTTCTTGCATTGACTTAATGCTGCCAGTAAAGTCATCAAATCCTTTTTGAGCATGCGTAAAGAATGTTTCTAATTCTGTAAGTGGAGCAAAGCCAGTTCCTATATTTGATATTGCTTCCTCTGTTTCACCAAAAAAGAACTCTTTGATTGAGGGTATATTTTTTCTTTCTAACGCAGCAGAAAATTCCTCTACAATTACATCTGTTAGCTCATCTATTTCTTTTTTTACTTCAGAGGTATCAGTCTTAATAAATTCTTTAATGCCTGTTTCCATACCAAATAAATCAGATAATGGTTCAAGCATCCTTGCCATAAAGTTATTAAAATCAATAAATTTTTCTCTTATAAAATCAAATACATTAATAAAGAAAAGTTTTAATCTTAGTCCAAATCTTTCAAATCTAGCATTTGTCTTATCAATAAATACTGCTATTTCATCTCTAAATATATACATTGCCACTAATGCAGCCTGAAATCCCATAACTAAAAAACCTAAAGGATTTGCTGCGATTGCCATTCCTAAGCTCTTTACAGCAGCAACAGCACCTAACATAACTGGTATAAATATTGCATCAATATTTCTTGCAAAGAATGATATAACTTCAGCTAGTCCAGAAAATCCTTGTGTGGATTTCTGTATATCGCCTATCATAAATTGAAAATTGTTTCTTAAAGCCACGCCTGCCTGTCCAAGCGTTAAAGGCATTTCTTTAATTAATTCATTTGTTTCTTGAACACCTGCGATTAGTATAGGCATTACAACTTCTGCTGTAAGCTTACCTGCATGACCAAAGGTTCTTAACTGCCCAGCAGTCATATCAAGACCATCAGCTAGCATTTTTGTAAGAATAATGTTGTTCTCCATTACTGACCTAAGCTCATCACCCCTCAATGCACCTGAAGCTAAACCCTGTGCTAACTGTCTAGCCGAGTTATTTGCTTCTTGAACATGAGAACCAGCAATAACAAAAGTGTTGGCTACCATTTGTGTAGCATCTGCAACATCTCTTGATGTTGCTCCTAAATGCTCTGTAGCGATAGCAAGTCTACTGTACAGCATACCTATGGCCTCAAAATCAGTTCTTGATTCAACAGCTATTCTTCTCATATTTTGCATAGCAACTGCTGTCTGTTCAGCAGAACCAGTAAAAGCCTGCATCCTATTCTCAACACCTATCATGACGTTAGCTGCTTGAGTTATTTCAGTTATACTAAAAGCTGCTATTAAAGCATTTTTTAATTCACCAACAACGCTATTTACACCACCAATATCTTTTTTAAATTTGTTTAGAGATGCAGCAGCTTTGTTGTTTGCCAACAATTCTATTTTATATTTTAAGCCTTTAGGTAGTGCCACTTCTTTCTTCCTTTATTTCATGATAAGCCAGCCATCCTTGAAACTCCTCTACAGTCATGCTTTCAATTTCGTATAGAGTTTTTCCTAACTTTTCAGCTAATGCATATTTTATGTATAGCTGCTCATCTTCTATTACTTTTTTTTAACTTCTTCCTGTGAAACATTATTCATCATTTCAGTAGAAATTCTAATCAATACATCTCTATCTACCCTCTCCAATAAGGTTTTCTTATCGGCAATAGTAAATAACTTTTCACCAGCTTCATCTAATGCTTTGTAAATTAATACATAAGCTAAAAGTTGGACATCATCATCTTTTGCTAACCTCATGAATTTAGAAGTCTCTGAAAGAGTGATGGGTTTGCAGTAAATCTTTAGCGGATTATCCTCATCCTCACCCCATTCAGGGACTTCTATAATTCTTGTATCGAGACTATCAAAATGCTTTTTTGCGTTATCTATTGCTGACATGATTAATATGTAGTGGTTGTCAAGCCGCCTGTTCCTTGAACAGAAATAGTTGACTCTACTAAACCATCATAAGAAGCTGTTACAGATTTACTTGTAACAATCGCATCACCAGTAAGTTTAATTGCTCCGCTTCCTACACCTTCAGGTGCAAAATTAAGCGTTACTTGTGAGCCTACAGTCAATGCTACTTGTCCGTTCGTATCGGTATCATCGAAAAGAACATCAACTGATCCGCTAAAATCATTAATCGTAGCTAAATAACTTTTAGAGCCATTTCCCATTGAGGTATCTTCTACAGTATCCATAGTTTCATCAATACTATAACTTCTAATCTCAGCGATTGAATTTGCCCCAACTTGAACAGTTCCACCCTTACCTAAGAATGTTGCCATATTTATTCTCCGTTTTTAGTTTTAGAAGAAGATTTAAGTTTATCTTTCGATTGGGTTGCTTCTTCTTTCCAACCCTTACTCTTTAAATACTCAACACTATCAGGGTGAGCATCTATAGAACTTTTGCCATTTGGACTAATTAATTTCATAATTTTCCTCGTTAAACTGCCACATCAGGATTTGTTTCCTTAACATGATAGGTTGTTAAAAATGTCAAAGTAGCATAGCCAACTGGACTTTCGCCATCTGCATTAAACTCTATATCAGTTGACTCAATATAAATATCTTTTGCCAAACCATTAAGAGTTGTATCAACAGCTATAGCTTCTTCAACTTCTTTGCATATTGTATCAATAGTATCATCAAAATTGGAATTTGCTTTTGCATAACACTCAATTGCTATTGAAAGCTCTCTTTCCATCACTCTATCAGAACTCATAACTAATGGTTCTGACTCTTCTGTTTTAGTATAAATTAACAATGCAGGTAATTCAGAATCTTGTAAAGGATAAACTCTACTTTCATAAACTCTTGATGCTGTAGTTGTTAAACCTGTAAGCACAGTTCCAACTCTTTCACGAATTTGTTGACGAACATGATTTGCCATTATTGTTCCTCTAACATTAGTTGCGTAATACCTGTGTTGTCTGGTTGTGCATTGACAACCTTATAGGTTGCACCTGCTTTGATGGTAGCACCATCTAAATTTTTATATGCAGGTGCGACTATGGTATCTCCATGAGCAACAGTAGGAACGTCTGTTGTTTTACAAAATGCTATAGGCTGAAAACCCTCAACATCAACAGTTCCTACATCAATGCCAAAATATTCTTGCTCTAATATAATTTTTATAGAGCTATCAGAGCCACCTTGAGGAGTATAAGTAACAGTTATACCATGACCAAAATCTGTATCGAGATAGCCATTAAAATCTCTATCAAACTCCATCGCCATAATTACTTAGCTCTTTTTTTTAACTTTTTTTCGGATTTATCTAATCCTACACTTCTGTTTGTTTCTTTCTTTTCTTTGCCTTTATATTCTTCGGCCTTACCATAACCAACAAGTGATCTGCCTTCATCAAAAGGTAATTCAACAACATCACCTGCTTTAACTTTTTCTTTGTTTGCAA
>CEWG01041090.1_pt1 | contig 10760 bp, 11 predicted proteins | sample 361411 | NCBI WGS metagenome assembly CEWG01 (sample SAMEA2622173, study PRJEB7988) | marine metagenome | biome: marine biome (ENVO:00000447); feature: surface water layer (ENVO:00002042); material: "saline water (ENVO:00002010), including plankton (ENVO:xxxxxxxx)" | depth 5 m | reverse complement strand
AATTGTGGTTTAGGATTGGTATTTGTAATTGACAAAACTCACTATAAATATTTTGTAAATAAAAGGTTCTTTAAACTAATTGGTGAGATTAACTAAAAGAAAAAAAGTTTCATTTTTACTCTCAGGTGGTGGGAGCAATCTATTTAAGATATTAAAAAAAAACTTTACTTCTAAAAAATTTATTACGCTTTCGATAATTAGCAACAATCAAGTTTCAAAACAAATTAAAGAATTAATAAAATTGAATGATTTAGAAATAAAGGTTTATGAAAAAGTATCAAATTTAAAAACTGAATTTATAGGTGATTGTGATGTTGTATTTTCAGTTGGATATCTACAAAAAATTGAGTCTGAAATTATTAAAAATTTTGAAATTATTAATCTTCATCCTTCTTTGCTTCCAAAATACAAAGGTCTAATGACTCATAAAAGAATGTTGATCAATAATGAAATTAGATATGGTTACTCAATTCACAAGGTTACTAAATATCTAGATGACGGAGAGATTTTAAGTCAAAATCAAAAGAATATTTATACCTCAAGTGAAAATGAACTAATCTTAAATCATAAAAGACTGGAACACCAAAAAGTATTCGCAGATTTAGTAAATTTTTTAAACTAACTCTGAGCCAGAAAAAAAGAATTCTATTTCTATTTTTGCATTTTCATCAGAGTCACTACCATGAACAGAATTAGCTTCAATAGACTCTGCATACAACTTTCTAATGGTTCCCTCTTCGGCATCAGCAGGGTTAGTAGCCCCCATAATTTTGCGGTAAGTTGATACAGCATCGTTACCCTCAAGCACTTGCACTTGAACAGGTCCAGATGTCATATACTCAACAAGGCTATTAAAAAAAGGTCTTTCTTTATGAACAGAATAGAAAATTTCAGCCTGTTGCTTTGTTAAATACATTTTTTTTGATGAAACTATTTTTAAACCAGAATGTTCAATAATTTGATTGATATGACCAATTAGATTTCTTCTTACTGCATCTGGTTTAATAATTGAAAAAGTTCTAGTCATTTTTTAAAAACTCCTAATTTTTGAAATATCTATCTATAAAATCTGCAATTAAAGTCAACCCAAAACCAGTAGCTCCTTTGCTATTTAGAATATCACCACTATTTTTCCAAGTTGTTCCAGCAATATCTAAATGAGCCCATTTAGTTTTAGGTGGAACAAATCTCTGAAGAAATTGAGCAGCAGTTATAGAACCACCATAACGACCTGTACCGATGTTTTTTAAATCAACAAAAGGTGAGTTCAATTCTTTGTCAAAATCATCGTGTAAAGGCATTCTCCAGACCTTTTCATTTGTCTCGATGCCAGATTTACAAAGAGCATCAGATAAACCATCATCATTACTGAACAAACCTGCGTAATGTTGTCCAAGCGCCACCATTATAGCTCCTGTTAAAGTTGCAAAATCAATTACAACCCTGGGTTTGTAAATTTCGCAACCGTAAGTAATAATATCAGCTAAAACCAATCTACCTTCAGCATCAGTGTTTAATACCTCAACATTGATACCTTTATAAGATGTAATTATATCTCCTGGCTTATATGCAGTACCACTTGGCATATTTTCAACTAAACCAACTATACCCGCATAAGTAAAGTTAGTTTTGATTTCGCTCAAATATCTTATTATGGCTGCAGTTACAGCGGCACCACCCATATCCCATTTCATTTCCTCCATTCCTGCACTTGGCTTGATTGAAATGCCCCCACTATCAAAACAAACACCTTTACCAACAAAAAGAATATCGACATTTTTAGTAGAATTTCTTTTAGAAAATTCCATTACTCTTGGTTGTCTGGCACTACCTTGACTGACTGCAAGTAAACAATTTAATCCAATTTGCTTTATTTTTTTTTGATCTAAAATTTTAATGCTTACTTTAGATCTATTAATTTGCTTTTCAGTTCTTTTGACAAATGACTCGGGGTAAATTATATTGCTAGGTTCAGAAACAAGCTCTTTTAAGAAATTAATGGACTTTAATTTCTGATTATTATTTTTGTTTAACTTATAAGAAGTTTTATATTTCTCTTTTAAAGAATTCTTTTTGTAAATTGAATAAATAAAGTCTTTTTGTTTAAAACCAATGACAACATTATCTAAGAGATCTTGATCTTCGCAAAAAATATTGACTTGTAATGCTTCAAACTTATTAGAGTAATCGTGAATAAATGAGCCCATAACATTTTTATGGAATAGACTAAGCAATTTATTTGATGGGCATAAAGAAACATCAATTTGAGACTTATTTAATGAAATTAAATAATCAAAAATTGGCTTTTTATTGTAAGAGTATAATTTAAAGTTTTTCTTATTTTTTATAGATTTAAGAATTTTAAAACTAATTTTAATGTTTTGATTAGCTGATTTTATTAAGTTAAATTGAGCTTTCATGTTAGGAAGAGCAAGATTTTACATAATTTACAATTATTTTAAATATATTTTAATTATTTTGCTTGTTTTTATTGGCTTAATTTGGCTTTCACAAATAATAAGGATACTTGAATTTCAATATTCCATTTCTAATCAAATTTTAGAAATAGGTGCCACCACATTATTAGCTTTACCTAGTTTTATAAATCCAATAGTGCCATTTTTAATAATTATTGGAAGCTTTATACTTAATTTTAAAATAAAAAATAGTAATGAGATAATTATTCTAAAACAATATTTGTCTACTAAAAGTCTTAGATATCTTTTTCAAATATCAATTTTATTTCTAATAATTATTTATGCTATAAACAATGAAATTATTGCCAAAAAGTTTTATGAAAAATATAAAATCAAAGAATTGGAGATAAGAAATAATTTAAAGTTAGGATCTCCCTCTCAAAATGAATTTCATATTGATGATATTTTAAGTATTTTTTTTGACAAAAAAGAAAATGATACTTTTTATAATATAGAAGCAATTATTTATAATCAAAATCAGTTTATAGCCTCTGATTCTGTCGAGATAGAATTATCAAAATCAAATTTTAATTTAGTTTTTTCTAATGGTGAAAGACTTATTTTAAATGACATTGAAAAAAGTAAAACAGCCTTTGATAAATTTACTTATATTCTTGAAAGTAAAAAATATGAAACGCTGCTTATGGATAAAGATCATTATAATACATTTGAATTAATTTCACATCCAGAGATTGATTTTAGAAATCATGGTCATAATAAAATTTTCCAATATTTTTTTTTAATATTAGTGGGCTTAATTTCATTAAAAGTAATTTTCTTTTATGTAAATAAAAAAAATAATTTGTTAAATTTTTCTTTTGTTTTTTTATTAATTTTATTAATCCAAGTTTTAAACTCTTATTTAATCTACTTATTAGATAATTTTAATTCATTCAGCCTATCATACTTCTATACAATTAATTTTATTTTTTTAATTTCAACATTTTTTTTAGTGAATAGGATTTTAAAATGATTTTACCAATCTATTTATCCAAAAAATTTATTAAAGCATTTATAATTTGTGTAGTTTTAAGCTTTTCAATTTTTTTTATATTTTCTCTTATAGGGAACTTGGGTGAAAAATTATCTTTTAAATCAATATTTTTATTAAGCACTTTAAATTCTTTTCAAATATTTACTTTTATTCCAAGTCATTTATTTATTTTATCTTTGTGTCTATTTATCTTTAATTTAAAATCAAAAAACGAGTTAATCATAATCAAAGAGTATATTGAATTAAGAAACTTATTTTTATTAATTATCCCAATAGTTGCTATTTTTGTCTTTATTGAAATTAAAAAAGATAATTTTTCATCCAATATTGAAAAAATTAAATCAAATATTAAAAATTCTAAAAACGAAGATACAAAAATTTTAATATCATCAGATGGAAGTAAGAAAAATTACATTATTTTAAATGGCTATGATAAAGATAACAATATTATTAGTCAGTATCTAAGTTTTGAAACTCAAAACCAAAAAATATATAAGGGAGAAATAAGTACTAATTTAGACTTAAAACAAAATGATCTTATTAGCACTGACTCAATTATTTATCAAAATAATAATTTTCAAAATGAAATTTTTGAAAAGAAATTAATTGGAAACTTTATAGAATATTGGTCAACTAATTCTGGAAAGATCATTAAAAACAGAGATAGCAAAATAAATTCAAATTATGATTTTGTTCAATCAATACTTTTTAATTGTTTATTTTATTATTGTATATCAATAATTTTTTTTAGTAAAAGATTAGTTCACCGAGATATGAATACATTAAAAATTTTTATACTAGTGCTATCATTATTTTTATATTTTTTAATAATACCTAAAATTAGGCTTAATAATTTTCAATATGTATTTCAATTTTTTTCTATAATAATTTTAATTCTATCTTTTTTCAAATTTAAAAAATATGAATAAATTATTTATCTCATTATTTGTATTTTTTATTTTTTTATTTAATCAAATAATTAAATTAAACGCAAAAGATGATACTTATATTAATTCCAATAATATTATCTTTGATCAAAAAAAAAATATTGTTGAATTAGCTGAAAATACAAAAATAAATTTTAATGATATAAATATTTTAATAGATAGAGGTATAATTGATTTTACTAACGATGAGTTCGAAGTATTTGGTAATTTTTATCTATATGAAAATTTAAATATTTTAAGTGGTGAAGACCTTCGAGGTGACACCAACTTAAATAATTTTTCTGCTAATAAAGTAAGTTATATTTATAATAGCGAATTAAAAATAGACTCACAAAAGTTATCAAAAGACCAAGAAAAATTAATTTTTTATGATAACTTTTTAACACCTTGCGAGCTTGATGGTTTTTTTGACTGTCCTACTTGGTCTTTAAGAATAGACAAGACTGAATATGAAATAGAAAAAGATAAATTTATACACTATGACTCTTTCCTTCAAATAGCTGATAATAAAATTTTTTATCTTCCATATTTCACTCATTATGGAACTAAAGCCGATAGACAAAAAGGGTTTTTAACTCCATCGATTGAATACTCAATAGGAGGGGATCTGGGATTTATAACTCCTTATTATCTTCCACTCAATGAGAGTTTTGACATTATTTTTAGTCCAAAAGTTTTTTTAAGTGAAAATTTAGAATTTTTACAAAAATATGAATTTAATTCTGTCATCAGAAAAAAAAGTGTTGGTGGTGACACAACAATCAAAATCAATAATTTAAAAAAAAGTGATAGTTCAGATTTAAATAGCATTTTAAGAATTGAAACAAAACAAATTTTAGATTTTGATAAAGTTTTTTCAGCCAGAGGACTATTTACAAATAGCATTTCAACCTCTAGATCGATTAACAATGAACCGATTACATTTGAGGATATTTTTTTAAGATTTGAAAATTATAATTTTATTTCTGAGGATGATTATTTTAAAACTGAAATATCAAGTGTAGAGTCATTCGACACTACAAATAGTAGAAATATTCCAATATCACCTAATATCAGCTACTTAAATAAAATTAACTTAAAAAATAAATCTATTATAAATGAATTTGATTTTACTATATTAAAATCAAATAACTCTAATAATCAAAAACCTAGTGAGAGTTTAAAGTTAATTTCCAATAATGAGTTTTTGAATAATAGTTTATTTGAAGATTATATCTTTTATAACAAGATAAATTTAACGAACCTATATGATGAATACAATTATAGTAGAAATGAAGAATTAAATAATAGTTCATTTAAAAGTTTTTTAAATTTTTCAACTGAGATACAAGGAAATAAAAGTTCATACTTTACTCCTAGATTAAAATTTGTATTACCTATGCAAATTATAGATAATAAGAATTCAATTAATGAGGATAGTAATTCCGTCACATTTAATTATATAAATCAATTTTCTGACAATCGATTTTTTGGAAATGATTTAGTAGATAATATACCGAGAATGATATACGCGATTGAAAATGACTTTAATTTTTTTAAACAAGATATAGAACTTAATATAAATCAATCATATTCACTAAACTCTGGTGGTTATTATAATGACCAAATTAATCAAGATGATGAATTATCTGATTTTGCAGTCAATGCAAAAATTTCTAAAAATAATCTGAATTTTAAAATTGATACCAGATTAGATCGGAAAGATCTTTCTTATAAAGAGATGAATTATTTTATTAATTTGAATGAGCCATTTAATTTAAATCTTAGTTATCATGAAACAAAATCAGAAGCATTTAAAACTCAGTCAAATGACACTCAAGCATTAGAATTTCAAATTCAAAAAAATATAAATCAAAATATAATTCTCGAATATTCAAATAGTTTGGATGTAAAGAATAATTATGATCCATATAAAAGCAAAATAGTTTTTAGTATTTTTGATGAGTGTTCAAAACTAGATTTGACTTATTCTAATACTAGATTTAATGATAATTTTAATACACAACCTGGAGAAACAATTTCTTTTACTTTTTATATGGATTATTTAGGGTTCTTCGGCTATGAACAATCAACTAATTTATTCACAGATGACTAAAATTAAATATATATGAAATTTAAACTGATAATATTTATATTAATTGTTCTTAAATTTAACTTTGCAATTTCAAATGTTATTTATGATAAAAATGATCATTTAATTACTGAGTTTGATCTTAAAAAATTTCAAATGATACACGATGAAATATTAAATAAAAAAATCTCCAAACAAAATGCAATCAAACAAATGATTTTAATTAAAAATACAATTAAATTTTTATCAAAGTCAAATCCAGAATTTGTAAGAATAATTGATGAAGAAATAAAGAGTCAAATATCAAAAGAAGACTATGAAAATTCTTTAAAAAAAGATTTTTATCGTTACTTAAAGGTTAGAAATCAATTTATAGCTGAATATTATGCCTATGAATTTGATATAGAAGACCTTAAAATATTATTTAAACAATATTCAGAATTGAAATTACCATTAAGTCAAAATGATTGTTTAACTATCGAAAAATTTGAAGATTTAAAAGATAACTCATATTTTATTGATAACTTTTTTGAAAATATCAAAAAAAAATCTAATAATTTTATTGTTGAAATTGATGACAAAATTTATGATGTATGTATTAATCAGCAAATATTTAATAAATTAGAGTCATCAATAATTAATTTTATAGAAAAAAATACTGAAAAAAGATTTTTAGAATTTATTTATCGAAAATAAAATTGAATAAGAAATTTGTTTTTTTAGGTGATTTGGACTCTATTAACCTAGAATTAGTATGTAAATCTCACAAATTTTTAAAAAATAAGGTTAAATACATCCTATTGGGGAATATTAAAGACATCTCTAATTATTTAAAAAAAATTAACTCAAAGTTAAGAATCAAAGAAATTAATAATCCTATCAACTTTGAAAAGTATAATGAAAATTCATTAAACATATTTAATATTGAAAATGTAAGTAAGGAAAAATTTAAAAATTTACAAAATCAAATACACATATCTAATTTTTTATCAAATGATACACAATTAGATCTGGTGACTCTTCCTATAAATAAATCAATTTTTAAGAGAAAAATAAATTTTACTGGTATGACTGAATATTTAGCCAAAATAAATAAAAAAGAAACAAAAATGTTAATGCACGGTGAGAAATTCTCAATTATTCCTATCACCACTCATATTAATTTAAAAGATGTTAGTAAATCTATTAAAAAGAGACTACTAAAAAAATCTTTGGATCAAATCATTGAGCAAATTGATAGGAAAATCTATAAGTTTAATTTTAAGAAAATTAAGTTTCTTTGCTATAACCCCCACTGTAGCGAGGAAAATACACTAGGATTTGAAGATAAAGTAATTTCCGAAATAATATCTCATTTTAAAATAATCAAAGGACCTTTTGCAGCTGATAGTGCGTTTTCTAATATTAAACCTAGAACTCTATTCATTTCAATGTATCACGATCAAGCTCTCATCCCATTTAAAATTTTAAATCAAAAAGGAATTAATTTAACCATGGGCCTTAACTATAGAAGATTAAGCCCTGCACATGGAACAGCCAATGATATTAAGTTTAAAAACATTGCTAATATATCCTCTTACTTATCATGTATGGAACTTTAAAAAAAAAATATGGTCAAAACTTTTTAATTGATCAAAATGTTTTAAAAAAAATTTGTACTTTAATATCAGAAAAAGGCCTCAATATAATTGAGATAGGGCCTGGAGATGGGCGCTTGACAGAAGAAGTATTATTGTCTGAACCTCAAGAACTTAAAATTATTGAAATAGACCCTGACATGATACCCATACTTGAGTCAAAATTCAGTGAATATCAGAACATTAAGATAATTAATGAAAATATTCTTTACTATCCATTAAATGAAAAAATCGATTTAATCGTATCAAATCTTCCATACAATATTTCATCACAAATTTTGGTTAAAATTTGTCTAATGGAAAATCCACCAATTAATCTAATTTTAATGTTTCAAAAAGAATTTGCTGAGCGTCTCACAGATAAAAAATTAAATTCTCTAAATTCACTTGTTAATTGTTTTTATAAAATCGATAATAATTTCAATGTGAGTAAAAATTGTTTCAGGCCAATCCCAAAAATAGACTCAACAGTATTATTTTTCAAAAGAAATAAAAACATTCTTTTAAATAAAATTGAGGTGAATGAGTTTATAAAATTTAAAAGAAATTTATTTTCTCATAAAAGAAAAACATTACATAACTTATTAAGAGATTATAATTTTAATAAAAAAAAATTTAATTTAAAACTGAGAATTGAGGAAATCAACTTACAACAATTATTAAAAATATTTAGGGAAATTAATCTCTAAATTTATTTACAAATTCAGTTAAATTGTATTGATTTGATTTTTTAAATCTCTCTGAATTAATTATATTAAGAATTTTAGAAACACACAATTCTAAGTTATCATTAACTACAACATAATCATACTCAGGAAAATGAGATATCTCATCTTGAGCAAGACTCATTCTTTTCTTCATTTCTTCTGAAGTATCTCTTCCTCTTTTCTTAAGTCTACTAATTAATTCTTTTTTGTTTGGTGGTAAAATAAAAATTCCAACAACATCCATTCCACTTTGCTTTAGTTGTTGAAAACCTTGCCAATCAATATCGAATAAAACATCCTTTTTCTTTTTAAAAAAATTACTTATTGTTTGAGCTAGGGTGCCATAACGATACCCGAAAACAAATGCTTGCTCTAAAAATTTACCTTTTTTTATTTGTCTTTTAAAATCCTCTTCAGGGATAAATATATAATCTTTTTTATTTACCTCGCCTTTTCTTCTTGGTCTTGTGGTGCAAGATATTGATAGGGCTAATTTTCTATCTTTTTTTAATAACTCTTTTGAAATTGAAGTTTTTCCAGCTCCAGATGGAGAGGATAAAACGATACAAAAATTTTTACTTTTAATTTCCAAATATCAAACTTGCATTCGTTCCTCCAAACCCAAATGAGTTGGAGATGACATTAGAGAATTTATAATCAATTGAATTATGAGGAATTAAGTTAATTCTAGTGGATGTATCAGGATTATCTAGATTAAGCGTTGGAGGAAGAGTTTGAGTTTGAAGAGATTTTAAACTAAATACAGCTTCAACTGCCCCAGCAGCACCTAAAAGGTGACCTATAGATGATTTATTTGAGCTCATATGAAGTTTTTCATTTGAACCAAACAATTTTTCTACAGCAGTTAGTTCAATCATATCCCCTACAGGTGTTGAGGTTCCGTGGGCATTAACATATTGAATATCCTCAGAATTTAACTCAGACTCTTCAAGGGCCATTTTCATAGCTCTGTATCCTCCACTTCCATCATCAGATGGTTTAGTAATATGGAAAGCATCTCCGGATAATCCATAACCTTTAACTTCTCCATATATTTTTGCATTTCTTCTTTGTGCATGTTCTAGTTCTTCAATAACTAAAACTCCTGCTCCCTCACCCATGACAAAACCTGACCTATCTTTATCCCACGGTCTAGAGCCTTTTATTGGATTGTCATTAAAGGTATCGCAGAGAGCTCTAGCAGCAGAAAATCCTGCTATTCCTAGGGGACATATTGCTGCTTCGGCACCACCGCATACCATTAAATCAGCTTTTCCATTTTTGATAAGAGTAAATGAGTCACCGATGGCATGGGTTCCAGTTGCACAGGCAGTAACAGGTGAACTGTTTGGTCCTTTTAGACTATATTTAATTGAAATATGACCTGATAATAAGTTGATTAAAGAGGAAGGAATGAAGAATGGTGATATTTTTCTTATTCCCTGATTGTCTAAAATAGAAGAATTTTTATAAATTGTATCTAAACCACCAATACCTGATCCAACCATTACTCCAGATCTCAAAGAGTTTTTTTCAGTGACTTCGAAACCAGAGTCTAAAAAAGCTTCATGGGCAGCTATTAAGCCTAAGGTAATAAATCTATCTATCTTTCTTTGATCCCTTGAGGATACAATATCTTCAGATACAAGTTCGGGATCTATTGAACCAGCTATTTGACAAGGGTAATCATTGACATCAAAGGTGGTAATTTTCTTTAAACCACTTTTTGAGTAAATTAATGAGTCCCAGCTATCATTTACGTTATTACCTAGTGGATTAATAGTCCCTAGGCCAGTAACTACAACTCTCCTCAATGTTAAAGAAGTATTGTTTAGTTTGAGTTTGCACTCAAGTAAGTAACTGCGTCTTTTAAAGTAACTATTTTCTCAGCAGCATCATCAGGTATTTCACAACCAAACTCTTCTTC